>Ga0208587_1000025_pt1 | contig 87826 bp, 70 predicted proteins | sample NGESurdeep092012_7_FD_184472 | JGI IMG/M metagenome (GOLD analysis project Ga0208587, IMG submission 184472) | Arctic peat soil microbial communities from Barrow, Alaska - NGEE Surface sample 210 deep-092012 (SPAdes) | ecosystem: Environmental > Terrestrial > Soil > Wetlands > Peat ...
CAGCACCAACGACCTCCGCTCGCGCTACCAGCTGAAGTGGGGGGCGCGCCTTTCGTTCTAGCCGGTTTCGCCACGCTCCAGGGAACGGGGGGCTTCGGCCCCCCGTTTTTTCTCGGCCCGGCACGAGACTCGAAACCCCGGTGGAAGTCCGGGATGCTGGTTTCGCTCAAGTCGGGGAACAACATCGGCGCTTCCCCCCTCCTCACGATCGGCGGGCGCTGAAGGGTGCGGCCATGCCGCGCCAGAAGCCGTACTGGCGCTCGAAGAGGTTCTCCCATGCCGCCTTGACGCTCTCGTACGGGGATTCGATGAGCGCGTAGACCCGGGGTACAGGGCAGACCTCATGCCCCGGGGCCGATGTCGATGCAAGTGGCTCTGGGAGAGCGACTTGGGTGGGTGTGGTGGTGCGGTGCAAGCGGTGGAAATCGCTGCGGGAACGGCCTCAGTAGCGGCTCCGTGCGCCGTGGCCCGACGAGCATCTGCGCACACAGCTTCGAACGCGGCGGAATCACTGCGCAAGCTCGTTAGACGCAAATACACGGCACGCAGCTTGCTGTTCTTATGACGATGCCCTCCGTACCTACGATGCCCGATCAGATCCACGAGAACATTGAGACGATGGCCGAGCTGCGAGATGAGATCGAACGCGATGTGAGCCCTCGCCAGCGGGCGATCGAAGCGGCGGCGCGTGCCATCGGAAGACCTCGAACCCTTTACATGCTGCTCATCGCGGTGGCGTCGTGGATCGCGATCAACGTGCTCACGCTCGCCCTCGGACGCGAGCCGATCGATCCACCGCCGTTCTTCTGGCTTCAGGGCGTGATCGCGTTCTATGCCGCGTTCGCGACGACCCTGGTGCTCGTCGCCCAGACGCGCCAGGCCGAGAACGCAAAGCATCGCGGCAACCTCGAGTTCCACCTGAACTTGTTGTCGGAGCAGAAGGCGACCAAGACGATCGCGCTCCTCGAGGAGCTGCGTCGCGATCTACCGAACGTCAAAGATCGCACCGATCCGCTCGCCGAGGCGATGCAGCAGGAAGTCGATCCACACGCGGTCCACAGCGCCGTCCAGAAATGACGTCGCGGTGTCGAGGACACGACGTTCGAGTAGGCGCCGTAGTGCGCGTCAGCTTCTAGGAAGGGACGGGGAGGCGACTAGTTCGCCGGGGAGAGATCCCAGGCGCGGCTCAGGTTGAAGCCGATCTTCATGTTCCGGTCCGTGATGCCGCCGGCGTAGTCGCCGCCGATGTACTGGTCGACGGTCGTCGCCTGGGTGTTCCCCATCCACACGGCGAACCGGTGATGGAAGATCTGCTTCTCGATCGCGACCGTCCACTGGGCCACCGAGTCCGGCAGGAAGTTCTTCTTCGGGACGAATTCGCCGATGACGGCGCGTACGCGGCAGTGCGCCAGTCGAGGCCACCGCGCACGCCGAGGCCCAGCGGGAAGGACGCGTGCGGCCGCACGAGCGTCGCCTTGAGCGCGAACTCGTAGTCCGCGTAGTTGTTGACGCGGTAGACCTCGACCGCGACGTTCGGAACGAAGATGTACGCGACCCCGAAGCCGATGGCGGCTCCCGAGTCGAGGCCGCCCAGGCTGCCGCCGCCCGCATCCTTGACGTTCTGGTTGAAGCGGTGCGTGAAGACCCATTCGAGCGTGCCCTGGTCGTTCGTGAGGGGCGTGGAGGTCTGCGAGAAACGGGTACCAACGCCCGTCGCGACGCCCTCGTCGTCGCGGGCGGGCCCGCCCGCGGCGAGAGCGCAGAGGATTCCGATGGGCGGGAGCTTCGAGAGCTTCATGCGATCTCCCTCGTTCGCGGCGCGGGCTTTCGCGACTTTATTTCGCTTCTTGTCTCGCTCTATTTGGCGACCACGAGCGGCAGAATGACGTCGGTATCACGCGTCTGCCTGTCCTGCCGGAGAAGGATCATGAGGAACGGGGTCGTGCCGTCGGCCGGGACGATGTCCACGCGCCCGAGATCGGTGGCGGCGCTGGCCAGGGAGCCCGGGAGCGAGACGACGCCCCATGGGGGAACCGTCACGGTGCGGCTGCCGGTGGCCGTCCCGTCGGCGCCGGTGAAGTTCACGGTCACATCGCCGGGATTCGGGGACGTGCTCGTGAGCTGAATCGTCGACGAGAACGCGTCGTTCTGCGTGGCTGCGAGGAAGACGCCGCGCGATCCGGGTGAGACCGCCGTGGGAGACGCGAAAAACACGGCGGGGGCCGTGAAGACGGCGTTTCCGCCCGAGGGCAGGGCCGTCCGGAACGTCGCGAAGGCCGCAACCGGCTGGTCCGAGAAAATGTCGAGCGTGCCGGTGACCATGGAGCCCGCGCCGCTCAGGTCGAGCGTGGCCACGGTTCCGGGCGGGACGGTGGCCGTCGTGAGAAAGGCGGCCGGCGGGAGCGCGGGGCCGTCCACGGGCTGGGCCACGCGCACGGAAAGGCTGACGTGCGCCGGATCCGTGCCGGGGTTGAAAACCTGTAGCGTGGATGAGAGTCCGCCGCCGCGCGCAAAGCCGGTGATCTGGAGCCCGGGTGCGAAGGCGGCCGCTCCGATGGCGCCGAGGTTCGCCCCGTCGCCGCTCACCGGATCGACGGCAGTGCCGAACAGCAGCACGCGCCCCGTCGCCACCGTACAGACGATGCGCGCGGACGGCAGAGGCGGGAGAGCGAAGGCGTCGAAGATCGACGTGCCCTGGACCCGATAGCCTCCCGGCCAGTCGTACGCGTAGGTGGCCTTCGTCACGCCGCTCGCGTCGACGATCGAAAGCGTGCCTGTCGACGACCGCGTCACGAGAAGTCCCGCGATCGTGAGCTGCGCCGCGTCCGGGGAGGCGAACAGGAAGCCCGTGTCGCCCGCGCCGAGGCCGACCGAATCGTTCAAGGCGTTCGCGGCATATCCCAGGGTCCCGCCGCCGGGAGCCGGAACCGAGACGCGTGACCACGCGAACGCATCGTCGGGAACATCCGACGTGATCTGGAGGCCGCCGAAAACGCCGGCGGAATCCATGCCGGTGCCGACGACGTCTTCCTGCGAGAGGAGCGTCCCGGCCGGTACCGACACGGTCGCGGTGCCCGACAACCCGGCGATCCACCCGTCGGGCAGGACCCGCTGGATCGGGTTGAGGGCCTTCGTTACGCCGGTGGCGTCTGGCGTCCCGCGGTTCCAGGTGACGATCTGTGTCCGGTACGCGCGCGCGGGATCGGAGGGAAGCGCCGCGGCGGATGCGGAGGCGAGGTACAGGTCGCGGACGTCGATCTGCGGCGGGGGCCCCAGGATGCCGATCGCGCCCGTCGTTCCGAAGAAGATGCGGCCTCTCATCTCGTCGACCAGCATCGCCCAGAGCGCGGTCCCGTTGTTTACGAAGATCTGCGCCAGGCCGGGGAGAGCGCTGCTTCCCAGGTCGAATCCCGGAAGGGGCGGGATCAGGTTCTGCTCGTCGAAGGTTAGCGCGCTCGTGGCGGCGGTCGTCGGCAAGGTCGAGCGCACGAGCGGCACGACGTCTACCTGCGTCAGGGTCGTCGAGGACGAAGGGACGACCGTCGCCGGATCGAGGAAGCCGACCTGGCCGGCGAGGTCGGAGTAGATGACGAGCCCGCGATAGTTCTGAATGTCATAAGGGAAGGCGCCCGCGTTCAGCGTGAAGATGTCGAGCGTGCCCGTCTGGTCGTCGAAGCGCCCGAGCTCAGACGAGTTGAAGAAGGAAATCCAGAGCTTGCCGTCGGCGAGGCGCACGATCTTCGAAGGGGAGAGCGACGTCGTCGGAACGGTCCAGACCCGCGCCGTCGACAGGTCGGGCGCCCAACGCACGATCGTCCCATAGATGAAATCGAGCGAGAAGAGCGTGCCGTCGGCGTCCTGCCAGGGGTACGAGAGGTAGAAGACGCCCGGCGTCTGGTAATAGATGAAGCTCGGGACGGAGGGGTCGAACAGCGCGAGAAGGCCGCCGGTTTCGGGCAGCCAGAACTTGCCGTCGGGCCGTTTCACGAGAGTGGTGGGCCGCCGTGTGCCGTCCACGTACTCGGTGACGTTTCCGCTCGCGGGGTCGAAATGTGCGACTTTGAAGCCGCCGAGCTCCGTCACCCAGAACGTTCCGTCGGAGTCGGGGAGGAGAGAGCTCGGGGCGCTGTCTATCGCCATGACCCAGCGCGAAAGCTTCGTGCGGTCCGCGGACATGCGGGAGATCGAATTGTCCGAGGCGGACACGGCCCAGATCGCGCCACCCGAGTCCTTGATGAGGTTCGAGCCGTCGTAGGCCCCGATCGCGAGGCCGGTCGAGGGCACGCCCGCGAACGTCCAGATCTCCGAGCCCGCCGAGACGGCGCGCGCCGTGGGAGCGGGAGTGGGCGTCGGCGTCCCGGACGGCGTCGGAGTCGGCGTGGCGGTTGGCGTCGGAGTCGGCGTCGAGGTCGGCGTCGGCGTTTGTCCGAGTGCCGGAAGGGCAGCCAGGACGACAGGGGCGACCACGAATCGAAGGAAGCGACGGGGAGAGGTCATGCGTGTCACGTCGGGCATTGTAACGACCCCGGATGCACGGTCCGTTCCGCCCCGTTTGTCGCGGAAAGAGGCCGGATTGACGCGCCCGAGACGGTTGGCGTAGCATTCGGTCCTGCAGGGCGGCCCCGAACGTCGGAGCCCCACGGCGCCGTGAACCGGAGCCGAAACGGCGAGAGAAGCCGAAGAGACCGCGCCGCCCCGCCAGGGAGAACCCAAGTCAAGGGCCCGAAGTCCGGAAGATGCGTGCGTTCACCGTGGAACGCCGTCTCCGACCGGAGGCCACGAGGGAAGTCCGTTGGCTCGCCATGAGGAGCCAACCCCGGAGGACCGATTGAGTGAGATGAACCCGAAGGACAGGGTCCTGACGGCGCCCGACGGCGACCCACGGGTGGTCGACGCCGAGGGCGATTTCGAGGCCGATTCCCAAAACGGCGAAAGCGGCGAAAGCGACGAGGGTGAGGCTGCCGAGGGTGGCTCGGCCGATGGGCAGCCCGCCGGAGAGGGCGATGCGTCCCAGGTGGGCGCGTTCGATCCGTTCCGCCGCCGCCGCCGCCGCCGCCGTCGCCGCGGACGCGGGCGCGGGCCTGGTGGCCTGGCCGAGGGCGGTGCCCCCGCCGTAGCCGAGGGCGTCTCGCCCGAAGCGCGCGGCCGCTACGCGGTCCGTACCGAGCCCGCGGCCGCCGCCCATCAACCGCACACGACGGTCAAGGGCATCGTCAAGCTGCACGGCGACCATTCCGGGACGCTCGTCTCCTCCGAGACCTACTTCGCGGAACGGGGGGACCCCTTCCTTCCGAAGTTCCTCGTGGAGTCCGAAGATCTCGAGGACGGGCTCCTCGTGGAGGCCGAGGCCGTGTCGCGAGGCCCGAAGGGTCTGATGGTCCAGAAGATCCTGGCCATCGAAGGCCTCGATCCCGCGGAATATCGTGGCAAATACATCCAGTTCCACAAGGGCGTCTCGGTCGATCCGGACGTGCGCCTTCGGATGGAGACCGCACCGGAAGAGATCTCGGGCCGGGTCCTCGACCTCGTCGCCCCGATCGGCCGCGGTCAGCGCTGTCTCATCGTCGCGCCCCCGAAGGCCGGAAAGACCTTCCTTCTGAAGGCGATGGCGAACGCCATCGCGAAAAATAACCCGGACGTGAAAATCTTCATGCTCCTCGTCGACGAGCGGCCCGAGGAAGTGACGGATATGCAGCGGTCGATCACGGGCGAAGTGGTCGCCTCGCCGAGCGATCTGAACGCCGCCCACCACATCGCGGTCTCGGAAGCGTGTTTCGAGAGGGCCAAGCGCCTCGTCGAGATCGGCCACGACGTCGTCATCTTCTGCGACTCGATCACCCGCATGAGCCGCGCCTACAACAACGAGCAGCGCGGCAGCGGCCGCATCCTTTCGGGCGGCATGGACGCCCGCACGATGGAAAAGCCCCGCCGCTTCTTCGGCGGCGCGCGGAACCACGAGGGCGGCGGCTCGCTCACGATCGTGGCCACGTGTCTCATCGACACGGGGAGCCGGATGGACGACGTCATCTTCGAGGAATTCAAGGGTACCGGCAACAGCGAGATCATCCTCGACCGCGGCCTCTTCGAGCGGCGCATCTTCCCGTGCATCAATATCCCGGCCTCCGGCACCCGCAAGGAAGAAAAGATCTACGACGCCGACGAGCTGCCGAAGATCCACAAGCTGCGGCGGGCGCTCTCGTCCGTGAAGCCCATCGACGCGATGGAACTCCTGCTCTCGAAGCTCGCGAAGACGAAGACGAACAAGGAATTCCTGAAGTCGATCCTGTAGCGCGACATGGGTTGTCGCGACCGGGGGCGCGGCCGGCTCAGGCCGGCGCGCCCGCTTCGACGCGGCCCGCCACGCGGCGCCCGCGGCGCCGCCTGCGGCGCTTCGGTGCGCCGCCGGGTTCGGCGGGTGGGGGCGGAGGCTCGGGGGGCTCGTCCCCGAATCCGCCCTGCGGCACCGCGAGACCGAACGCCTCGCGCGTCCAGAAGTCCGCGGGAAGGACCGGGGATTCGGGAGATTCTTCGGATGAAGATTCTTCGAATGAGGAAGAGACGGAGGAAGACGGGGCGGCGAGAGCCGCGGGCTCGGGCGCAGGCGGTGGGGCAGCGGCGCGGGGCGCCGGGGTTGGCTCCGGGACCGGCTCGGGTACTGGAACTGGCGCCGGAGGAGGAGACGGGGGAGCGACGACGCGGGCGGCGCGGGCCACCGGGGCGGGCGGCGCCGCCTTCGCGGACGCCGCGGCAAAGAGCTTGTCGTCGGCGAACTCCACCGGGATCTTCATGCCTATGAGGCGCTGGATCGCGTCGAGCGAGAACACGTAGTCCTCGTCCGCAAGCGAGATCGCCTTTCCGGCCTGCCCGGCGCGCGCCGTGCGCCCGATCCGGTGGACGTAGTCCTCGGGATCCTGCGGGAGGTCCACGTTGATGACATGCGTGACGCCGTCGATGTGGAGCCCCCGCGACGCGACGTCCGTCGCCACGAGCAGCGGCAGCGCGCCACTCTTGAAATCCTGGAGGATCTTCAGGCGCCGCGGCTGCGGGATGTCTCCGGTGAGCGCGCCGATCTTGAAGCCGTGCCTCTCGAGGTTCGAAACGAGGCGCTCGGCGAAACGCTTCGTGTTGACGAAGAGCATCGTGCGCTTGACACCCTCGCGGCGCAGGAGGTTGAGGAGAAGCGGAATCTTCTCGCGCTGCGAGACGTGGTAGAGGACCTGCGTGACGCGGTCGGCCGTGATCTGCTCGGGCCGGATCTCGATTTTCCGCGCGTCGTTCAAGTGCTCGTACGCCAGCTCCATCACGCGAAGCGACAGCGTGGCCGAGAAAAGCATCGAGTGCCGGCGGCCGGGCGGCGGGCAGCGGCGCAGGATGCGCCGGAGATCCTTGATGAAACCGAGGTCGAAGAGGCGGTCCGCCTCGTCGACGACGAGCGATTCCACCTCGCCGAACGACGTCGCGCCCTGCTGCTCGTAGTCCAGGAGCCGCCCGGGCGTTCCGATGAGGAGGTCGCAGCCCGCGCGCAGCTGGTCGCGCTGGCGACCGTAGTCGATACCGCCGAAGACGGTCACGATGCGGGGCTTGAGGAAGTGTCCGAGCGCCCTGGCGTCCTCCTGGATCTGCACGGCCAGCTCGCGCGTCGGCGACACGATGAGGGCGCGCGGGTTCGGCGACGCCTTGTGGCGCTTCGTGCGCACGAAGCGCGTGAAAATCGCGATCAGGTAGGCAGCCGTCTTGCCGGTGCCGGTCTGGGCCTGTGCGGCGACGTCCTGTCCGGTGAGGAGGATGGGAAGCGTCGCGGCCTGGATGGGCGTCGCCCGGACGAAACCACAGCCCGCGATGCCCGCGCTCACGGCGTGCGGGAGCTTCAGGTCGGTGAAGTAAACGTCGGACAGGTGGTCGGAGAATTTCCCCGGGGGAACGGTCATCCAGTCTGATTGTAGCTTTCGAATGGCTTCCCGGCGGATTCGATATACTCGTTCGAGTCGTGCCTTTCCGAGAACTCACGAAGAGGTTTTTTCTCGGCAAGAGCCGCGACCCTCTCGACCCCCACGTTTTCCACCAGCTGTCGCTGGTCGCCTTCCTCGCGTGGGTGGGCCTCGGAGCGGACGGACTTTCGTCCTCGTGCTATGGCCCCGAGGAGCTCTTCGTGACCCTCGGGACGCACCGGCAGCTCGCCGTCTTTCTCGCAATCGCGACGGCCCTGACGGTCATCATCATCTCGGCGTCGTATTCGCAGATCATCGAATTGTTCCCGTCGGGCGGCGGCGGTTATCTCGTCGCGACGAGCCTCCTCAGCCCCGGGGCCGGCGTCGTCTCCGGGTCGGCGCTCGTCGTCGACTACGCGATGACGATCGCGATGCAGGTTGCCGCCTGCGTGGCGGCGCTGGCGTCCCTGACGGCCGGCATGTCGCCGCGACTCCAGCTCACCTGCTCGCTCGCTCTCGTCGTCTTCCTGATCCTGATGAATCTGCGGGGGGTGAAGGAGTCGGTCCTCGTCCTGCTGCCGATCTTCCTGCTCTTCCTCGTCACCCACGTCCTCGTCATCGCCTTCGGCATCGGCCGCCACGTCGGCGCCATGCCTGAACTTCTCGCGACGACCGTCCATGAAACGAAGCAGACCTGGACGACACTGGGCGGGCTCGGGACGCTGGCGCTGATGCTGAAGGCGTTCTCGATGGGCGGTGGCACGTACACGGGCCTGGAGGCCGTCTCGAACGGCCTGCAGGTTCTCCGCGAGCCGCGCGTAAGGACCGGGCGGCGGACGATGACCTACATGGCCATCTCGCTCTCGGTGACGGCGGGAGGCCTGATCCTCTGCTACCTCCTCGCCGACGTCTACCGGCAGCGGGGACAAACCCTCAACGCCGTTCTCGTCCGGAAGCTCTCGGGCGAGGCCTTCGGGCCGGGCGGAGTGGCGACAGGATTCGTCCTCCTGACGCTCCTGGCGGAAGGGGCGCTTCTCTTCGTCGGGGCTCAGGCGGGCTTCCTGGACGGGCCGCGCGTCCTCGCGAACATGGCGATCGACTCGTGGATCCCGCACAAGTTCAGCTTGCTCTCCGAGCGGCTCGTGACGCAGAACGGGATCTTCGTCATGGGCCTCTCGGCCATCGGGATCCTTGTCTACACGGGGGGCTCGATCGACGTCATCGTCGTCATGTACTCGATCAACGTCTTCCTGACGTTCAGCCTGTCCCAGCTCGGCATGTGCGTCCACTGGTGGCACGAGCGGAAGACGGAGCCCTCGTGGGGGCGGCGCTTCGCCATCAACGGCATCGGCCTCCTGACGACGGCGACGATCCTCGTCGTCACGGTTGTCATGAAGTTCCGGGAGGGGGGCTGGGTCACCGTTCTCATCACGGGCTCGCTCGTCGCCCTGTGCTTCGCGGTGCGGCGGCACTACAACTCGATCCGTCTCCTCATGAAGCGCGCGGACGACGTCCTGACGACGCTGCCGAAGCAGAAGCCGGACGATTCCGGCGTCGTCAAGAAGGCCGGCGCGCCCGTTCCCCGCAACACGCCGACGGCGGTCTTCCTGGTGTCGGGTTTCAATGGGCTCGGGATCCACTCGCTCCTCCAGGTCCAGAAGTACTTTCCGCGCTACTTCACGAACGCGATCTTCCTTTCGGTGGGCGTCCTCGATTCGGCCAAGTTCAAGGGCGCGAGCGAGGTCGAGAACCTCAAGAGGGACACGGAGCAGGATCTCCACCGGTACGTCGAGTTCGCCGAGGGCCTCGGAATGCACGCCGAGCACTATTCGGCCATCGGGACGGACCTCCTCGACGAAATCGTCGAGCTCTGCCATGGGGTCAAGGAGCGGTACGACCGGCCGGTGTTTTTCGCGTCGAAGCTGATTTTCCCGAACGAAAACCTCGCTAACCGGCTTCTCCACAACCAGACACCGTTCGCCGTGCAGCGCCGCCTCCAGTTCGAGGGGCTCCAGACGGTCATCCTCCCGATCCAGGTGACGATCTAGCCGCTCATGGCGCGGTTCGCCGATCGCCGTCCCTTTTTCTTCGCGCTCGGCCTCTCGGCCCTCGTCCTCGCGTTCACGACCGACGAACGCGTTTTCGGCCTCGTCACAGACGGGCAGATCATGACGCGTACCGCATACGCGATGGCCGCGCTCGGCGAGATCGGTATCGCGCGCGGCCATGCGGTCGACATCGCGCGGGCCGGCGGGGACGCGGTGACGCGTTACGGAATGGGCCCGTCGCTGGCGCGGGTGCCGGTCACGGCGCTCGCGGGCTCCTTCGAGGACTCCTTCGGCCCCGGCTCGTCACAGACGCTCTTCGTCCTGGAACAGATTCTGTTCGTCCTCCTCGCCGCGGGCGCCGCGGGGGCGCTCGCCCGCGCCCTGGGGGCGGACGCGGCTGGAACGCGCCGCGCGATCCTCGCGACGGCGCTCGCCTCGCCGCTGTGGGCGTACGTGTCGGCGGACTGGTCCGAGCCGCTCCAGACCGCCTGCGTCGGCGGTGCGTTCGCGTGCGGGGCGCTCGCGGGCCGCCCCGGCGCGCGGCGCCAGGATGCCCTCACGGCCGGGGCCGGGGCGCTCGCGGGCTTCGCGCTCCTCTCGAAGTCCGTCTTCGTCGTCCTTCTGCCGCTCGTCCTCGCCGTCGTCGTCCTCGAAGCGCCGCGCGGGAAGCGCGGCTCGCGCTCGCTGGCGTTCCTTGCCGGCGCCGCGCCGTTCGCCGCGCTCTGGCTCGCCTTCGAGATCGTGCGCTTCTCACGCCCGTTTGCTTCGTATGCGGGAGAGCGCTTCAGCCACCCCGTCTTCGACGGGCTCTGGAGACTCACCGTGGGCCCGAACAAGGGCCTCTTTCTCTACTTCCCGCTCGCCCTTCTCGCCATCCGGGGGCTCCCGCGGCTCGCCCGCGAGCGGCGCTCCCTCGCGCTCGCGCTCGCCGGCTTCTCTCTCTTCCTCCTCGTCACGACGGCGGCCTGGTGGTCCTGGGACGGGACGTCGGGATGGGGTCCGCGCCTTCTCGTGCCGCTCGTCCCGGTGCTCGCCGCACTCGCCGTAGTTGGCGCGGCGGCGATGCCACCGGTCGTCTTTCGCGTGCTTTTCGGAATCGGCGTCGCCGTCAACGCGCTCGGCGCTCTCCAGCCCGACGCGGTCCTCACGTGGTATTACGCGACGGTCAAGCCGCGCACGCTGACGGCGAACGAGGCGCGGGCGTTCCCGGCCTTCGCGACCGAGCCTGACCCCGCGGGTGGCGTGAGGCTTCTGCCGATCCACGACGTCGCGAACCACGCGGCGCTATCGCCGCTGCGGGTGAACGCATGGCTCCTCGGGAAGCGGCTCGTCGGGGGCGACGTTCTTGCGGCCCTGCGGACGCCGCCGTGGCGGACGGACGTGCCGGGGCAGGAGACGGGCTCGCCGCCGGAGCAGGCAATCCCGCCGAGCGCGCTCGTCTTCCTGACGTCCGCGTTCCGCTGGCCTCATCTCGGCATGTCGCTCACGCGGAGCGCCGGCCAGACGGACACCGTGGTCTCCTTCGTCGACTGCCTCTACGATCAGGCGCTCCGCGCGCAGGACATGGGGCGCGGGGACCGGGCGATCCAGTTCGGCGAGGAGCTCTACCGGCGCGTTCCCTCGCCCCAGACCGTCACGGCCCTCGCCGAGGGCTACCGCATCGCGGGCCGGCGCGAGGCGTTCCGGGACTTCGTGAGGGCGCTGCCTCCCGCCCAAAGGAGCGCGCCGGACCTGGGGATCGTGCTCGCCCTCGCGGCACGCGATGCGGGGAACGAGGCGCTCGCGCGCGAGATCCTCGGGCAGGTGCTCGCCGTGAGCCCGCGCCGGGAGTACGCGCGCCTTGCCGAGTCGCCGATCGCCGCGTGGCCTCCCACGCTCCGGAAGATCCAGTATCCGGCCGAGTTCCTCGTCCGGAAGGAGCCGTGAGCCGGCCTCGCCCGCGTGCGGACGCGTCCCCCCACGAGTAGGATGTGCCCGTGATCCGCGTCCATTCTCCCGCGACGGGCGAGTTCCTTGGCGAGGTTCCCGATCTCGACGCGGCGGCGGTCGGCGAGGCGGTCGCGCGCGCCCGCGCGGCGGCTCCGGCGTGGGCCGCCCGACCGCTTGGAGAGCGCGTCGAGGCGCTCTTCCGGTGGCGGGACCTCGTTCTCGACACGCCCCTCGTGCCCGAAACGCTCGTCAGGGAGAGCGGCAAGCCGCGTCACGAGGCCGAGGGAATCGAGGTTCTCTACCTGTGCGAGCTCATCCGGGCGATGGCGCGCCTCTCGCGCCGGGCCTTCGCCGAAGAAACCCGGAACCCGCTCCTCTTCCTCACGAAGAAGACCCGCCTCGTGCGGCATCCGCTCGGGGTCGTGGGCGTCATCGGGCCGTGGAACTTTCCGATCCTGAACAACGCGGCGGACGCGGTCGCGCCGCTTCTCGCGGGCAACGCGGTCGTTCTCAAGCCGTCCGAGATCACGCCCCTCACATCATGCGTCCTCAACGACCTCTGGGTGAAGGCGGGGAATCCGCCGGACGTCTTCCAGGTCGTCACGGGGCGGGGCGCGGCGGGGGCCGCGCTCGTGGATCTCGCGGACGCCGTCATGTTCACGGGCTCCGTGGCGACGGGGCGGAAAATCGCCGCGCGCTGCGGCGAGCGCCTGGTCCCGTGCGTGGCCGAACTGGGCGGCAAGTCGCCTTTCGTCGTCCTCCCGGGCGCGAATCTCGAGCGGGCGGCCGAGGCGGCCGCGTGGTCGAGCTTCATCCACTCGGGCCAGGTGTGCACCCGGACGGAGCGCATCTACGTGCACGCCTCGGTCGCGGACCGCTTCGAAAAGCTCCTCGTCTCTCGCGTGGCGGCGCTCCGCCAGAACCCGCCAGATCCAGCAGGGGGCGCTCACGACCTCGGCGCGGTGACGTTCGCGCGCCAGATCGAGGTCGTCGAGCGGCAGATCGCCGACGCGGTGGCGAAGGGCGCGCGCATCCTCGTCGGCGGCGCGCGTCGGGGGAGCGGCCCCGGCCTCTTCTTCGAGCCCACGGTCCTGTCGGGCGCGACGCATGACATGGAGGTCATGCGCGAGGAGACGTTCGGCCCCCTCGTTCCCGTCATGCGCTTCTGGGAGAACGCAGACGCGCTCCGCCTCGCAAACGACACGCATCTCGGGCTCAACGCGACGGTCTTCGGACCGCCCGGCGAGGCCGAGGCCTTCGCGCGCCGCCTGCATTCCGGCCAGGCGATCGTGAACGACGTCCTCGTCAACTACTTCGTCGTGGAATCTCCTCTCGGCGGCTGGCGGGCCAGTGGGCTCGGCGTCCGTCACGGAATCGAGGGCCTGAGGCAGTGGACCCGCGTCGAGGCGGTCACGATGCGACGCCCGCTTCTGGCGCCCGTGGATCGTTTCCTCGCGAAGAGCCTCGCCTTTCCGTACGACCCGCGCGTGCTCGCGGTCCTGCGTGCGGCGATGCGGCTCCTGTACCGGCGCACTCTCGCCGCGAAGCTGCGCCGGCCGTTCTGACGCCGCTCTCCTTACGATCGACCGGCCTTACAATCGACCGAATGAAGGCTGTTCTCACCGCGCTTGCGGCTTGCGTCGTCCTTTCGCTCCCCGCGGGCGCCCAGACCCGCACGCCAGCGCCCGCCACGGCGCCCGGGCTCCTTGTCACCACGGGAAGCACGGCCCCGAAAGGCAGCTCCCCGGTGAAAATCGAGGACGTGCGCGTTCTTCAGGGCGGGGTGACCGACCCCTTCGAGCTCGAACGTCTCGGCCTCGCCGCCGTGAACGCGAACCAGCTCGACCGTGCCCGCGCCCTCTTCGAGCAGGCGTGGACGCGCGGCGAGCTTCCCTCGGCGGCCTACAACCTCGCCTGTCTCGACGCCCGCACGGGCCGCGCCGATCACGCGTTCGCGCGGCTCGACAAGGCGATTGCCGCGGGTTTCGACGACGGCGTCTCGCTTGAGAAGGATCCCGACCTCGCTCCGCTCCGCGGCAAGCCACGGTTCGCCTCGGTCGTGTCGGGTGCCGCGAAGAACCGCGCCGCGGGGGACGCCGCCGTCGTGAAAGAGGGCGTCTTCCTGCTGCCGAAAGAGAAAGCGCTCGCCGTTCTCCTCCTTCTCCACGACAAGGAGTCGGATCCGTTCACCGTGAGCGGCCCGTTCACCGACGTCGCGCTTTCGCATCACCTGCTCGTTGCGGCGCCTCGCGGCCCCGGGCGCTCGGCGAAGCGGCGCTTCGGCTGGGGATCGGCCGACCGTGCCGAGAAGGCAATCGACGCGGCCGTCGCCTTCGCCCGGGCAAAGGCCGGAGACCAGAAGCTTCCAGTTTTTCTCGTGGGAGTCGGGCGGGGCGGGACCGAGGTATTCCGGGTGGCCGCGCGCAAGCCCGCTCGCACGTTCGCGGGAGTCGGGTCGATCGGCGGGCCGTTCGACCCGGGGACGGCGCCGAATCCGGCCGGGCTCCGCGGGACCCCGCTCTTTCTGGGGTATTCGCGTGACGCCGCGCCGGCCGAGCTCGCCGCGGGCCGCCGCGGCATCGAGGTCCTCCGCCAGCAGGGGCTTCGGCCCATCGTCGCCGAGTGGCCGGGGGCGCGCTCGGGTCTTCCGAAGGACGCCGCGCGCGCCGTGAAAGAGACGCTTGACGCCTTCGCGGGGATGGCGCCCGCCGTGGCGCGCTGAGGCCCACATGGCCGTCGACTTCTATCGGCACTCCCTTGGCGAGGACGAGAAGGCGGCTGTCCGCGGCGTCCTCGATTCCCTCTTCCTGACGACGGGACAGAAGGTCTACGCATTCGAGAACGCATTCGAGGACTATCTCGGTGTGGCCGCGGTCGTCTGCACGGCGCACGCCACGGCTTCCCTGCATCTCGCCATGCTCGCGGCGGGCATCGGCCCGGGCGACGAGGTCGTCACGACGCCGATGACGTTCCTCTCCTCGTCGAACGCCATCGTGTACGCGGGCGGGACCCCCGTTTTCGTCGACGTCGATTCCGCGACCGCGAACATCGATCCCGCCGCCGTCGAGGCCGCGATCACGCCGCGCACGAAGGCCATCGTGGCGGTCGACCTGTACGGTCTCATGGCCGACATGGTGGCGCTCCGAGCCATCGCGAATCGGCACTCTCTCGCGCTCGTCGAAGACGCCGCGCACTGCGTCGAGGGGCGACGCGACGGCTTCGGGCCCGGACAGCTCGCCGACTATGGCTGCTTCAGCTTCTATGCGACGAAGAACCTCACGTGCGGTGAAGGCGGTGCGATCACGGCCCGCGACGGCGCGAAGAAGAATCTGCTCCGGCAGCTCAGCTCGCACGGAATGTCGAAGAACGCGGCCGACCGCTATGCCGGGAAATACCAGCACTGGGACATGGAACGCCTCGGGTACAAGTACAACCTGTCCGACGTGAATGCCGCGCTTCTCCTGCCGCAGCTTCCGAAGCTGGCGGACCGGCTCTTACGCCGCGAGGAGATCTGCCGAAAGTACGAGGCGGCGTTCCGCGAGACGCCGTACGTTTCCTTCCCGATCGTGCCGGAGGGCATGACGTCCGGGCGCCACCTCTTCACGATCTGGGTCGATCCCGGGAAGCGGGACGCCGTTCTCGCCGGGATCCAGGCGCGCGGAATCGGCATCGCGGTGAACTACCGCGCCGTCCACCTCACGAAGTTCTACCGGGAACGCTTCGGCTTCCGCCGCGGCATGTTCCCCGAGGCCGAGCGCATCGGCGACTCCACGATCACGATCCCCCTCTGGCCCGCGATGACGGATGCGCAGGTAGACGAGGTGATCGCGGCGGTGCGGGAGGCGGTCGCGGAGGGAGCCTGAACGCCGGGCGTCCCCTCACGCCGGTCCGGTCGACTCCACGATCCTCAGGAGGTCCTTCGCGGGGTCGAGCGCGATCCCCGCGACGAACTTCTTCGACGGGTTCGGGAACGTGACGGAGGTCGTGACGCCGTCGAGGTCGAGGATCACGTCGTACGTCGTCCCGTCGAGGTACGTGATCCGGACGGGGAGCGGGAAGACGTAGAACGGCTTGTCGTGCGATTTTAGAGCGCCTTCCCGACGGCTTCGCCGCACGCGATGCGCTCGCCCAGTGCGATCCCGTCGCGGAAGCCCCCCGTCACGTGGAGGGCGCCGGGAGCCACGGCCTCGAGGGCAGCGAGATCCGCGTCCAGAGCCGCGAGCGAGCGGTGATGACCGAGCGGCATCTGCGGGATCGCCTCGGGCCACCTCACGATCCACGAGCGTAAAGGCGGACCGAGGCGCGGGAAAAAGCGGGCCACTTCGGAACCCGCCACCGCGAGGAGATCGGCGTCCGGCGCGCCCGCGAACGCGCGGTCGAGCGCGCCGCCGAGGAACGACGTCGTCAGCACGAAGCCCTCGGGCGCCCGGCCCGTGAAAAGCGACGCGGGATAGAGGATGCCGAGGGAGCGGAACCCCTCCACCTGCGGGATGAGTCCGCCGAAGCCGCGCGGCGCGTCGGCGGGCGACGCCGGAGCCCGATAAGCCTGCAGGACCACCGTCACTGGCGAGGACGGCACGGCGGCGAGGGCGGCAGCGGAACGCGGCAGGACGTTGCCGAAGAGCCGCGCGGTCGCGGGAGCCGAAAGCGTCGAGACGAGGACGTCGGCGTCGAAGGCGCGGCCGTCGGCCGTGCGGACGGTCCAGCGGCGGCCCGGCGCGGAGTCCGCGCGTGGCCCCTCAACCGCTACGACGGCCGCGTTCGTCTCCAAACGGAAGCCGGGTCGCTCGCTCAGGCGGCTCTGAAGAGTTTCTATGAGGGTGAAGAGCCCGCCGTTGAACGTGAGCGTCCTGGCCCGATGGCGGGCGGGAGCCACCGCGCCGGCCTTCTTTTCTTTCTTTCTAAGAAGTCCCCTTATGACGCTTCCTGCTGCCCCTTCCGCTTCCCAAAGGCGTGGGAACGCGGAGCGTATCGAGAGCGCGCGCGGGTCGCCCGCGTAGACGCCGGAGACCATCGGTCCCGCGCCATAGAGGGCGGCCTCCTCGCCGAAGCGGCGCGCGAAGAACGAGTGGACGCTCTCGTCTTCGAGAGACGCGGGCCTCGGAGCGACGAACGGCTCCTTGAGGAGGCGCAGCTTTCCTTTCGTCGAGAAGACCTTGTTGAACAGCGCCGCCGGCCCTGGCACGACCGCGCGGGGCGAGCCGCCGCGCACGATCCAGCGCGGGGCCTTGCTGTCGGCGGCGACGGCCTCCCTCTCGATGCCGAGGTCGGCGAGGAGGCGTTCGGCGGCCTCCGTCGTTCGCAGCGTGTTCGGTCCGCACTCGAGCGTGAACCCGTCCTCCCGAATCGTCCGGATCGAGCCGCCCGCGCGGGGTCCGGCCTCGAGGACGATCGTCTCGCCGGTGCTCGCGCGCCGGAACGCGGCCGTGAGGCCGGCGATCCCGGCCCCGAGGACGACGACGCGCGTCACGCGGCCGCCTTCTCGACGACGTCCGCGAGACCCCGGATGAACTCGGGATGGTCGTTGAGCCCTTCGGCGACGACATAGTGGGGGATTCCGAGACGCGCCGCCTCGCCCCCGAAGAGCAGGCGGATCTCGTAGAGCGTTTCGACGTGGTCGGACACGAAGGCGATCGGCACAACGAGCACCTGCTTCTCGCCGGCCTTCGCGAGCTCCGCGAGGACTTCGGGCGTCGACGGTCCGAGCCATTCCACCGGGCCGACCTTCGACTGATAGCCGAGGCGCGAGCGGTACCGGCCCTCGAGCGCCGCGTCGAGGATCCGGACGGTTTCCTCGATGTGGCGCGGGTACGGGTCTTTCTGTCGCTCGACCGTTTTCACCGGCAGCGAATGCGCGGAATAGAGCACGACGGTCCGCGCGGGATCCGGGTCCGGCAGCGTGGCGGCCGCGGTGAGGATGCGGGCGACGTGCGCGGCGACGAAGCCGGGCTCCTCGTACCACGCGTCGGGCGCGTTGCGGCGCTCCGGTGCCCAGCCCATTCTCGCGAGGGCGTGCGTGACCCGGTTGAACGACCCGCGCGTCGTCGTCACGGAGTACTGGGGATAGAGCGGCAGGACGAGGAGGCGCGTGGCGCCGGCCGCCCGCAGCCCCTCGAGGGCGGTCTCGACGAACGGGGCCGAACACGTCATGCCGACGCGGACGGCGGGCGAAGGGGCGCCGGGCATCGTGGGCATCGTTCGCGCGGCGAGAAGCTCTTCCAGGAGGCGCGCCTGCGCCTCGGACCAGCGGCGGATCGGCGACCATCCGATGCGCTCGTAGATCTCTCTCGACTTCGGCACGCGGGCCGTCGCGATCGTCCAGGCGACGAGCTTGCGGAGGGGCACGAACGGAATGCCGAGGATCTCGGGGTCCACGAAGAGCTCGTACAGGAAGGGCTTCAGCTGCTCGCGGTTTTCGGGCCCGCCGAGCTGGACGAGGAGGACGCCGAGCCGGCCCGGGATGCTCACAGAGTCCGCGAGAAGATTTTCGGGGCCGTCGGGGCCTTCTTCTCGAAGTATTCGTCGAAGAGCATGGCGACGTTCCGGATGAAGATCCGCCCGAGCGTCGTCACGCGGATTTCATCGGGCGTCAGCGCGACCATCCCGTCGAGGACGAACTCGGGGAGCCGCGCCACGGCCGAGGCGAACGTCTCGTCGAACGAGGAGAGTCCCCAGGCACGCTCGATTTCCCGCTTGTCGATGACACAGTGGCAGAGGAGCCGCGTGATGACGTCCCGCCTCAAGAAATCGGTCGATGTCAACCGGTGGCCCTTGACGGTCGAGAAACGCGCCTCCTCCATCGCCCGGTGGTAGTCGGCGTAGTCCTTCGTGTTCTGGACGTACATGTCGTCGATTGAGCCGATCGCCGAGACGCCGATCCCGTAGAGGTCGCATCCCGCGTGCGTCGTGTAGCCCTGGAAGTTGCGGTGGAGCGTGCGGTCCCGCTGCGCCTTCACGATCTCGTCGTGGGGCAGCGCGAAGTGGTCCATTCCGATGTAGACGTAGCCCGCCGCGACGAAGCGCTCGATGCCGGAGACGAAAATCGCGAACTTCTCGGTGCCTTCCGGCAGATGCGCCGCGAGGACGCGCTGCGGCCGCTTGAGCCACGGGACGTGGGCGTAGGAGTACATCGCGACGCGGTCCGGGCGCAGCGAGAGGATCTGCTCGACGCTCTTCTCGAACCCGGCGCGCGTCTGGCCGGGGAGGCCGTAGATCATGTCGAGGTTCACGGAGCTGTAGCCGAGCTCGCGCGCCGCGTCGACGAGGGCCTTCGTCATGTCGAAGGGCTGGACGCGGTTCACGAGCTCCTGCACCTCGGGGTCGAAGTCCTGCACCCCCATCGACACACGGTTGAAGCCGCGGCTCCTAAGGACCGCGAGGTGCTCTCTGGACGTCACGCGCGGGTCCACCTCGACCGAGACCTCGGCATCCGCGGCGGGCCGGAACGTCTCGAGGAGATGCGTGGCGAGGCCTTCCGCCTGCTTCGGCGTGAGGTAGGTGGGGGTGCCGCCGCCCCAGTGGATCTGCTTGACGGGGCGCGAGCGGTCGATGCGCGAGGCGAGGACGTCGATCTCCCGGTGGAGGTCCGCGAGATACGGCTCGATCTCGTCGCGCGACTCGCCGGCGCGATCGGGCTTCGGGACGACCTTCATGAAGCAGCCGCAGAACCAGCACTGCTCGTCGCAGAAGGGGAGATGGACGTACAGGGAGACCGGCGACTTCTTCGCGTTCGCCCGCGCGCACGCGGCCTCGGCGTCCCCGGGGGCCTTGTCGGTCCACTCGGGCGCCGTCGGATAGGACGTGTAGCGGGGACCCTGGACGTTGTACTTCTCGAGCAGCTCCGTGGTCATCGGGAGCGTCTCGCCGCCGAGACGGATCGGAATGGCGCTCACGGGCGCGAGGTTAGCACCCGTCGCGACGGCGTCTCACACTTGCAGATGCATCAGGCCGTCGGTGCAGGAGCGCTCACTCGACGAGCGTAACCTTGCGCGCCTTCGGGGAGAGCGAGATCGCCTGGGGAAGATGACCGCCCTCGAGCCAGACGATCCGCTGGCGCTCCACGGCCTTCGTGAGACGCGACGCCGCGCCATCGAGGTCGCCGACGTTCGTCAGGACGTCGACCTTGCCCCACGAGGAGGCGATCTTCTTGTTCTTCGCCCACACGAAGAGCGGAACGCGGAGCGCGCGGAGGTATCCGCGTACCCACTCGACCGGCATGTCGCTCTCGTCGTCGGGCCCCGCCACGAGAAGAACCACCGCTCTGGGACGATTCCCTGCAGCCGCCGAGAGAGCGGCCACGGCAACGGCGTCGGCGAGGCGCGTGGGCCCGTGGAACTCGGGCGGCCAGACGCCGATGAGAAGCTTGCTCACGCTCTGGGGCGCGACGTAGTCGGACGAACGCAGGAACACGTCGTAGCCGGGCGCCGCGTCTCCCGGCCCGAGGATTCCCGGCCAGCAGAAGCGCAGGCGCTGTCCCTTCCGGAGCGGCGTCAAATACCAGCGTCGGCCCTCGAGCTCGGCCAGCCACGAGCCCGCCCGCTCGTCCTTCACGACGACGATCTCGCCCGGGCTCTCCTCGACCGCCTCCACATGAACAGGCTGCCCGTCCGCGAGGAACCAGCCGTCCAGCTCGGACTCTTTCGGCGCGCGGCCCCCGAAGACGACGGGCACGGCCGTCAGCTCGGCCTGCGTCTCGCCGCGCACCGTCTCGGGACCGTTCGACGACTCACGCCTCACGCCGCCGACGAGAAGCTCCGCCGTCGCCCTGGTTCCCTCCTTGAAGTCGAGGACGGCCCTGAGAACGTGGACGTCGGCCGGCCGGAAGTCCAGGAGGGCGATCCTTTCGAGGTCGTCCGCCGCGAGCGCCTGGCCGTCCATGCTCAGCTCGACGCGCTCGGGCTTTGCGCTCAGGGCGCTCGCCCACGCGAGACGCGCGGCCCGGCCGCGTCCGCCCGTCCCGGGCAGGAGCGTGAGCGTCGCCTCTGCGAGCGAAAGCGAACGGGGGACGTTAATGCGCTGCACGGCCCGGCCGATCTCGGCGCCTTCACCGTTCCGGGCAACCGCGACGAGCTCGTGCGGTACCGGGGCGCCGAAGTCGACGAGCATCTTCCACGGCGGAGCCGAGAGGACTGTGAGGAGCCGGCCGTCGAGCCGGAACTCGACGCTCGCGACGGGCGGGGCCGCCTGCACCTCGATGGGCCGCACCCCGAGGGCGATCCCGAGGAGAAGCGTGACGAACGAGATCACGCGGCGGCGCGGGCGCGCATCCTCAGCCTCCGATGGGCATCGCGATCGCGCCGAGGCGGTTCGTGGCCGTGTCGCGCACGCCGACGAACAGGCGCCCCTTCCAGCGTTTGTCGATGCTGAAGGTCGAGTCCTTGCGGAAAAAGGCGCCATCCAGGGCCGTCGCCTTTGCAAGCTCGACGGAGAACGGGATGACGATCGGCTCCGAAGCGCGGCCCTCGTCGTCTACCGCGGAGACGAGGAGCTCCAACTTTGCCCGCTTGTTCTCGCCCCTCTCCTCGGCATAGACGGCGGAGACGGGTACGAGGATGTCGAAGGGGAGCGCGTCGTCCGTGCGTTTCGAAGTCGGGGACTTCATTTCGACGGCGATCGTGAAGTCGCCCTGGGGCGCACCCGACGAAAGGAGGAGTCCCGCGAACCGCGCACGCGCGGCGGTCTCGGGCGTCAGGGAGCGCTGGCCGCTCGCCGTGCGCACGACGAGCCCAGGGCGCGTCATTTCCACGCGGATGTCCCGCCGCGCGGACGTCCCGTCCGGCGGCGTGAAGCCGAGGCGGTAGCGCTTCGCGAGGAGGCGCGACGCGCCGAGGATGAGGTCGACGGGCTTGTTCGAGAACCCGAGGCGGGTCCCGCCCGTCGCCTCCGCGATCAACGCGAATGTGTCGTTCCGAAACTCCCACGAATCGCCCGCCGCGATGAGATCCCGGTCGTCGAGTGTTTTCGTGTCGGCCTGCCCGCCCGGTGCGAGGATGCCGCTCGGGTCGAGCGCCACGATCGTTGCGCGCGCGAGGAAAGCCTGGTTCTCGAGGTCTTTGGCTTCCTCCAGGAAATTCCATTGGCGCTCGACGCGCGTCGCGACCGGGTTGTTGTAATGCGTGATGGTATCGGTCGCGGAGATAGGACTGGCCGATGTCCTGGGGGCACCGCCCATACCCGCTCTCTGAACGACGGCGCCCTCGACCGGGGTGATATTTCCCGTGGGCCAAAGCGGGCCCGTGAGCATGACGACCGTCTTGGGCTCGGACCGGCTCGCGAGGCCGTCGAGAACGGTCCCGAGGTTTCGAAGCATCTGACGCGAGCGGCCGACCCACTCGTCGGTCCGCACGTCGAGGGCGTACGACGACGGAAGGATTCGTCTCGGCCGGTCGATCGCCTTCTTCAGTTCCTTGCGGTCACTCGTGAAGCCCACGAGGCGGCGAGCGCCGTTGTCGAGGAGATAGACGGAGGCCTGTTCACCGTCCGGCAGGCGGTCCGCGTACGCGCGCAGAGCATCGAGGCCTGCTTTTTGGGCGCCCACGTCGACATGGAGGGATGAGATGACGAAGACCGTGCTGTGTGCGCGACTCGAAGGCGTCGATGCCGTTACCGGCGGAGTCGCGGTCGCGGCGGGAGCGACGGGAACGGATGCCATCGCGGAGGCGCCCGGGGCCGGCGGCGCCTCGAACCAGTCGAGCGGCATTTCCTTGCCGTTCACGAAGAGCCTGAAGTCGTCCCTCGTGAGGCCGTCGACCGGCGTGCCCTTCTTGTCGACGACGAGGACTTCGACCTCGGCAGCGACGGTCTCGACGGAGCCCTTCACGGGGCGGGGGGCGTCGGGGGTCTGCGCCTGCACCGAAGCGGCGAGGAGGAGCACCAAGGCGGCGACCGTTGAGTTCTTCATCGGAGCCTCCGGTTTCGTGAGATCTAACGCACGGATGGTGCCGGACCGGCAGGGACGAATCGTCCTTTCAACGGGACGAACCGGATCAGGCGGGCAGCGGGGCGCGCGCCGCCGCGACGAAGGTGGCGACGTTCTCGATCGGCGTGGGCGGCAGGATGCCGTGGCCGAGGTTGACGATGTGGCCTACCGGGCCCGCGAGGCGCCGCGCGGCGTAGACGGCTTCCCGGACGCCCTCCGGCGTTCCGAGGAGGAGGCCGGGGTCGACATTGCCTTGCAGCGCCTTGCCGTTCGCGCGCCTCCGCGCCTCGTCAAGCGGAAGCTTCCAGTCGATGGAGAGGACGTCGACCGGCATCCGGGCGAACGAGTCGATGAGGTGCGACGAGCCCGAGGCGAAGTGGACGACGGGCACTTGCCCGCGCCGCGGCAGGTGCGACAGGAGCCGCTCGGTCGCGGGGCGCGCGAAGCGGTCGTAGTCGGCGCGCGAGAGCTCGCCGGCCCACGAGTCGAAGATCTGGACGAGGTCCGCGCCCGACTCGATCTGCGCCGCGAGGTACCGGCCGCACGCGTCGGCCAGCTTCGCGAGCAGGTCCTCGAGCACCTTCGGCTCGCGATGCATCATGGTCTTGACCGTCGTGAACGACTTCGAGGAGCCGCCCTCGATCGCGTACGTCGCAAGAGTCCACGGCGCCCCGCAGAATCCGATCGTGGCCGCCTTGTCGTGGACGATGCGCTTGAGGCCGCGGTGGATCTCCATCACGAACGCCGTCTCGACGTGTGGATCGAAGTCGCGGAGCCTCGCGACGTCCGCGGCGGTGCGGATCGGGCTCGGGAGCTTTGGGCCTCCCTCGTCGAGCTGGACCTCGATGCCCATCGGCGGCAGCGGGATGAGGATGTCGGAGAAGAAGACGATGCCGTCCATGCCGAAACGCCGGAACGGCTGGAGCGTCACTTCGATGGCAGCCGGCACGTCGGCGCACAGCTCGAGGAACTTGAGTCGCTTGCGGACCTCGCGATATTCGGGCAAGTAGCGGCCGGCCTGGCGCATGAGCCAGACCGGCGGGACGTCCGTCGGGCGTCCGAAGGCGGCATCGAGGAAACGCTGGCGGGACGGACCCTTGGCGGTTTCGGGCATCGCGCGGGAGGTTAGCATCGGGCTGGACGAATCGGTGCGCGGGCGCCTGATGCATCCGCACCGAATCCCCGTTCTCACGGGGTTCCTATAATCGCCTTCGTGACGGATGCCGCGCAGATCGCGACGACACTGGGCTGGGCGGCCCTCGTAGCCTATGCGCTGTCGGCGATTCTCTACACGACGTCGCTCTTTCAGACGCACCCGGCAATCGGCCGGGCGGCGACCGCGTTCGCGGTCCTCGGCGCCGTCTGCAACTTCGGCACGCTTTACGCGCGTTCTCTTGCGCTCCACACCGTGCCGTACCGCGACCTCCTCGGCTCGATGAAGCTCTTCGGCTTCTTCCTCGCGGTCCTGAACATCGTCCTCGAGTTGCGGCACCGGGACCGGTCCTTGGGCCCCTTCCTGATGCCTGCGGCCCTCGCGTTCCTGCTCCTGTCCGTGTCCCTGACGTCGCCCGTCCACGCGGACGCGCCCGAGCTGAAGGGCCCGGTCTTCGCGTTGCACGTCACGCTGAACATGCTCGCGTACGCCGCGTTCGCGGTCGCGTGCGCGCTGTCGCTCCTGTATCTCTGGGTCGGTCGATCGCTGAAAAAGCGCGCCTTCTCGGGGCCGGCCTCGCGGCTCCCGAGCCTGTCGTACCTCGAGCGCGCGAACCGCACGTCGCTCTCGCTGGGCGTCCTGGCCCTTTCGATCGGGCTCTTCCTCGGACTCTTCTGGGCGTCGCGCATGTGGAAGGGCGAGCATCCGCTGTGGGCGCTCGACCCGAAAATCTGGTTCGCGCTGGCGACTCTCGCGTTCTACATTTTCGTGCTCGTGCGTGCCCGTCGCGGGGCGGCCCCCGTCTCGACGGCGCGGCTGTCGGTCGCGGGGTTCCTGCTCGTGCTTCTCTCCTACACCGCGGTCAACCTCTTCGTCAGCAAGCTGCACGACTTCACGTCATGAACCTCCTCTTCGTCGGTTGGGACCATCGCGCGGCGCCTCTCGACCTGAGAGAGAGACTCGCCTTCACGCCCGAGAAGGCGCGCGAGGCGCTCGACGGCCTCTTCGCGGAACACATCCTGTCGGAAGGCGCGATCGTGTCCACCTGCAACCGCGCCGAGGTCTACGGAATCGCCGCGCGCGAGGACAGCCTCGACGCGCTCACGGGATTCTTCTCGCGGTTCCACAGCGTGGACGACACCGTCCTCCGGCAGACGGCGCTCTCGGGCCGCGGCGACGCCACGGCGCGCCATCTCTTCCGCGTCGCGGCGGGTCTCGACTCTATGGTCGTCGGTGAGGCGCAGATCCTCGGGCAGATCCGCGAGGCGCACCGCCTCGCGACCGCGGCCGGAACGATCCGCACGGTGACGAACCGGCTGTTCATGAGCGCCCTCGAATGCGGCAAGCGCGTGAGGGCGGAGACGGCGCTCGGGCAGAAGCCCACGTCCGTCGCCGGCCTCGCGCTCGGTCTCGCGGCGCGCATCTTCGAGTCGCTGAAGGGCCGAAAGGTCCTCCTCATCGGGGCGGGCGAGACCGCCGAGCTCACGGCCCGCCTCCTCGCGGACGACGGCGTCTCGGAGATCCTCGTGACGAACCGCTCGCACGAGAAGGGCGAGGCTCTCGCCGCGGCCAACCGGGGGCGCGCCGTGCGGTGGGAAGACCGCGCCCGGGCGGCGGCGGGCGTGGACCTCGTGCTCTCCGCCACGAATGCGACCGAGCCCGTCCTGACGGCCGGGGCGCTCCGCACCGCGCTGCACGCGGCGCCGCGCCGCGGGCCGCTGCTCGTCCTCGACCTGGCCGTGCCACGCGACGTCGAAACCGAGGTCGGCGAGCTTTCCGACGTCTACCGCTACGACCTCGACGCGCTGCAGGAGATGGCGGACATAAACGCGCGGGCCCGGGCGAGCGAAATCCCGCGCGCGGAGGCCATCGTCGAGGAGTGCGTCCTGAAATTTCAGGAATGGCGCAGCGGCCTCCTGCAGGCCGATGTCGTGCGCTCTCTTCGCGAGAAGCTCGAAAGCATCCGGCGCGTCGAGCTCGAGAAGCACGCCGGCAAGCTCGCCGCGCTGAGCGCGCCCGACCGGGCCTTGGTCGAGCGGCTCACGGAGACGCTCGTCGCCCACATCCTCCACGATCCGACGGTGGGCTTGAAAGAAGGCGACGGCTCGGAGCGCCTCGAGCGCGCCGCGGCCGTGCGCGCCCTGTTCCGCCTCGATGAAAGCACCAAATGACGACGGCCGCGGCCGCCTCCACGCGCCCGCTCCGGATGGGCACGCGCGCCAGCGCGCTCGCCCGCACACAGTCGGGAGCCTTCGCGGCCGAGCTGTCGCGGGTCTCGGGCCGCCCCGTCGAGACGGTCATCATCCGCACCCAGGGTGACCAGCTCTCCAGCGAGGGCAAGGCCCCTCCCGGACGCGATGCCGCCGGCGTCTTCGTGCGCGCGCTCGACGAGGCGCTCCTCGCGAACGAGATCGATTTCGCGGTCCACTCCCTCAAGGACGTTCCCACGGTCGTGGCCGCGGGCGTCCGGCTCGCCGCCGTGCCGGAGCGCGCGGACGCGCGCGACGCGTTCGTCGTCGCATCGCGTCACGCGGGCGTGACGACGGTGAGCGCGCTTCCGTCCGGGGCGCGCGTCGCCACGTCGTCGCCCCGGCGCGTGTCGCAGCTCCTCAGGATCCGGCCCGACCTCGTGACGGTCGCGATGGCCGGCAACGTCGACACGCGCCTCCAGCGCCTCGAGGAGGGCCGCGCCGACGCGCTCATCCTCGCGTGCGCGGGCCTAGACCGCCTCGGCAGGGGAGGCGTCATCACGCGCCGGCTGGAGCGGGACGAGATGCTCGGCGCGCCGGCGCAGGGAGCGCTCGGCGTCGGCTGCCGGGAGGACGACGCCGAGACGCTCGCGGCGCTGAAGACGATGGAGCACCGGCCCACGCGAGTCGCCGTAGAGGCCGAGCGCGAGCTTCTCCAATTCCTTAGAGGGGGCTGTCGGGCGCCTGTCGGCGCCCGAGGATTCTTAGAAGGTGAAGAAGGCCGCCAGACTTTGAAGCTCGCCGCGCGCGTTCTCTCGCTGAATGGCCGGGAGTGCTTCGACGAGGAGATGAGCGCGCCCCTGGCTGATCTACTTTCTAAGAAAATCTTCATCGGCCGCGCCCTCGCCGAGCGCCTGCTCGCGCGGGGCGCCGCGCGGCTCATCGACGCGGCGCGAGCCACGACTCCATGACGCGCTCGCGACTGGGTGTCGCCGCCGCCTTGACCGCGATCCTCGTGCTCGCGGTCGCCTTGCGCCGATGGGGCTGTGAAAACTGGAGCCTGTGGCTGGATGAATGCCTTCAGATCTTCGTGGCGCGCCAACCGACTCGACAGATTTTCGAGCGGCTTCAGTACGAGAGGACCCACCCGCCTCTCGACTACATCCTGATGCACCTCGCGCTCAAGGTGTCTGCCTCCGCGCTGTTCCTGCGCTGGATTCCGACCCTCTTGTCGGCGGCGACCGCGGCCCTCGTGTTTTGCCGGACGGGAGCGGCGCGCCGTCCGTTCGTGTCGCTCGGGGCGGCCTTCTCCTTCGGCGTCCTGCCCTTCGCGGTCCATCAGGGACAGGAGCTGCGCCCTTATGCGCTCGCGCTGTTCTGGGTGGCGGTGGCCGACGTCTTTCGCGCGTGGCACGACGCCGGCGGACGGCGTCTCGCCCTCGCGGGAACAGCCGCAGCTTCGGTCCTCGCGGTCTATAGCCTCGTTCTGGCGCTCCTACCGCTCGCCGCCTTCTGGATCCTCGACCTCCTCGACGCTCGCGACGCGCGATCGAAGGGCGCTAACCGGGTCCCCGCTCGCATGCGCCTCCTGCTCATCCCGGCGCTCACGATCCTTGCCTTCCTGCCGTGGATCTACTCGGTGCGGTCGCATATGACGCGTGCGCACGAAATGCCGGCGCCGCGTTTGAGCGCGTCGCTCGTCCTGCGCCACGTCGTCGGATTCCTCGCCGACCGACAACTGGGAACGGATCGCGCGGCGGCTGCGTGCGTCCTGCTCGCGATTGCCAGCGCTGGCGTCGCCTTCGCGAACCGCGTCGAGCGGCGGCGAATCGCGGTCGAAGGTGCGGCGACGATCGGCGGCGCCGCCGCGTTCCTTCTCATGACGAATCACTGGTTCGAGCTGCGCTACTTCTGGTTTGCTCTCTGGCCGCTCTCGCGATGCCTCGGGGAAGGACTCGGCGCCGCAGCGCGGCTGCCGCGCTGGCGCGCTCCCGCGTTCGCGGCCGCGCTCGCGATCGTTCTGGCCATCGAGTGGCCGGCGCTCGCCGAGAACGCGGCAACGGGCCGCCCCGACTGGCGCGGTGTGGTCGCGTACGTGGCATCGCGACAGACCGGCGTCCAGCCGGTCGTCGTCCCGGTGGACTGGTGGAGTTTCATGCTGCTCGACTACCAGCAGCTCGTCGGAGAACCTCCCTTTCGGCTCGAGCAACCCGCCCTCACGTCCCCCGATCTCGACGCGGCTCTCGCGCGCGCCGGGGACGGCTGGGTCATTCGGGCGCCGTACGGCGACTCGGAATCGTCCGGGCGCTTGCGGGAGTCGTCTCGGCCGCCCTGGGCGACGTTTCACGAAGCGGACGGCGCCGTCGTCTACCGGTTCGAAAAGGGAAGGTTTCTCGCGCCGTGAGGATCCTCCTCCTGCGCTCCAGCGCCGCCGGATCCGAAGACGCCCCTCCGGGAGACGTGACCGTTCTTCACACGCACGCCGTCGCGCCGCGCCCCGAGGGGATCGCCGAGGCGCTCGCGTTCGACGCCCGGGACGCGACGCTCGTCGTCTCGTCGAAGGAGACGATCAGGTTTCTGCTCCCTCTCTTTCGCGCTCCCTTCGCGCGGATGCTCGCTGTCGGCGAGAGCACCGGGGATTTGCTGAGAAGGGTGGCGGCCGGAGAGGCGCCGGTCGTCGTTCCCGAGATACCCGGAGCGGCGGGTGTCCTGGAGTTTCTAAGAAAATCTTCTGCTCCCTCTGACGTGCGCGTCCTCTGGCCGCACGGCTCCGACGCGGCGCTCGAACCGCTGGAACAGATTCGCGCGCTCGGCATCCGGCTCGTCGCCCCCGTGGTCTACGAAAAACATCCTCTTTCTCTTTCCGAGCTGAATCCTTCGATCCTCTCCGACTTCCGTGCCGGCCGGTTCGCCGCCGTGGCCGTGGGCTCGACGGCGGGCCTCGACGCGCTGCTCGCAGCCCTGGACGTGCCGGTCGCGTCTCTCCCGCCTTTAAGATGGGGCGTGCTCGGGCGCGAGACCGCGAAGGCCGTCACGGCCCGGGGGCTGCCTCCGCCTTCCATTCCCGCTCACGCGCGACTCTCCGAACTCCTCGACCTCCTCCGGAAGGAAATACGATGAGCTTTCCCCTCCATCGCTACCGCCGCCTGCGGCGCTCCGAGAGCCTCCGGACGCTCGTCAGGGAGACGTCTCTCGCTCCGTCGCACTTCATCGCGCCGCTCTTCGTCGTGCCGGGACGCGGCCTGCGGCAGCCGGTGCCGTCGATGCCGGGGGTCGACCGGGTTTCGGCCGACCTGGCCGCGAAAGACGCGAAGGCCCTCGCCTCTCTCGGCGTCCTCTCCGTGATCCTTTTCGGAATTCCCGAGCACAAGGATGCGATGGGCACGTCGGGCGCCGATCCCGAGGGCCCGGTCTGCCAGGCCGTGCGGGCGATCAAGGCCGAGAGCCCGGCCACGGTCGTCATGACGGACGTCTGCCTCTGCGAGTACACCGACCACGGTCACTGCGGGGCGCTCGCCGAGGGCACCGTGGACAACGACGCGACCCTGCCCCTCCTGGCGGCGCAGGCGCTTGCGCACGCGCAGGCGGGCGCGGACGTCGTCGCGCCGTCCGACATGATGGACGGGCGCGTCGGAGCGATTCGCGCGAAGCTCGACGGCGGGGGATTCGAGGGCGTCGCTCTCCTCGCGTACGCCGCGAAGTACGCGTCGGGGTTCTACGGCCCGTTCCGCGAGGCCGCCGGGTCGACGCCCTCCTTCGGCGACCGGCGCTCCTACCAGATGGATCCGGCGAATGTGCGCGAAGGCGTGAAGGAGATTCTCTCGGACGTCGAGGAGGGCGCCGACCTCGTGATGGTCAAGCCCGCGCTCGCGTACCTCGACGTCATCCGCGCGGCGAAGGAAGCCACGAACGTGCCCGTCGCCTGTTACAACGTCTCCGGAGAGTACGCGATGGTGAAGGCCGCGGCGGCGAACGGCTGGATCGACGGCCCGCGCGTCACGCTCGAGATCCTGACGTCGATGAGGCGCGCAGGCGCGGACCTCATCCTGACGTACCACGCGAAGGAGGCGGCGGAGTGGCTGGCGTGATGCGAAAGCGTCCTCGCAGAACTCTTCAATCCGAAGCCCTTTTCGAGCGGGCCAAGAAACGCATGCCGGGCGGCGTCAGCTCGCCGGTGCGCTCGTTCGCGGCCGTCGGCGGGACGCCGTTCTTTGTGAAGAAGGGTCGCGGCGCGACCCTGATCGACGCGGACGGGAACCGGTACGTCGACTGGGTCATGTCATACGGGCCGCTCGTGTTCGGGCACGCGCACGGGCCGGTCCTGTCGGCCATCCGCAGGGCGTTGCCGCGCGGCACGTCCTACGGCGCGCCCTCGAAGGGCGAGGTCGAGCTCGCCGAGCGCGTCACGAAGGCCTTCCCGTCGATGGAGAAGGTGCGATTCGTGTCTTCGGGAACGGAGGCCGCGATGAGCGCGGTGCGCCTCGCGCGCGGCGCCACGGGCCGCGACCTCGTCCTGAAGTTCGCGGGCTGCTACCACGGACACGCCGACTCGTTTCTCGTTTCGGCGGGCTCGGGCCTCGCGACGCTTGGCATTCCGGGCTCGCCCGGCGTCCCGAATTCTCTCGCCGGCCTCACGCTGACCGCGCGTTACAACGACCTCGCCTCGGTGGAGGCCCTCTGCGCGGCGCACCCGAAGCGCATCGCCGTCATCGCCGTCGAGCCGATCGCCGCCAACATGGGCGTCGTGGCGCCGGCCGCCGGCTTTCTCGAGGGCCTCCGCCGCATCGCGGACCGCGAGGGAGCGGCGCTGCTCTTCGACGAGGTCATCAGCGGCTTTAGAGTGGCGAAGGGCGGAGCGCAGGAGTTGTACGGAATCCGGCCCGACCTGACGTGCCTCGGCAAGATCCTCGGCGGGGGACTGCCCGTCGGCGCCTACGGCGGCCGTGCGGACCTCATGGCGCAGATCGCGCCGGACGGCCCCGTGTACCAGGCCGGAACGCTCTCCGGGAACCCGCTCGCCATGGCGGCGGGGAAGGCGATGCTCGATTCGCTGACCCCGGCCGTCTACGCGAAGCTCGAGAAGACCGCGAAGGAGCTCGAACGCGGGATGAACGCCGCCGCGAAGAAGCTCGGCGTCGCGGACCGCGTCGTGATCAACCGCGTGGCGTCGATCCTGACGCCGTTTTTCACGAAGGGCCCCGTCACGAACTTCGACGACGCGAAGAAGTCCGACGTCGAGGCCTTCAAGCGCTGGTTCCACACGCTGCTCAAAAGCGGCGTCTTCGTGGCTCCGGCGCAGTTCGAGGCGATGTTCGTCTCGACCGCGCACACGGCCCGCGACGTCGCGGCCACCGTGAAGGCGCACGAAGCGGGGCTGAGAGAGGCCTTCGGTCTGACGGCCCGCGGTTGACGAACCGGAGCGCCTTCCTCCACGACCTTCCGGGCAAGTAACGCGTTGCGGAAACGCCGCATAACATGCCCCGACGAGAGGTCCGAGAATGGGACATCTTGTCCCGAGAAGCCTGCCTCTTTTCGTGCATTGGGGGCCGGGCGGCCTCTAAGCTTGTACTTCGCAGTAATTTGATGCAACTGAATCAAAGCTTCGGCAGGGCCTTGCTCCTACTCTGACCAACGGATGAAAACGGCCACTTCCTTCGAACGTCTGTTCGTTGACGATTTGCAGATTCTTTTCCGGCAAGGAGGCTGACGATGTCACTGGTATCACGTACGGCTCTCACGCTCCTCGCTGGTCTCGTCGCGGTACCCATGACGCCCGTGACGCACACCAGCCCCAACGCTCCGGCGGCTGCCGATGTCCCGGTGGCTTACGCCTCGACCCAAAAGGAGGCTTTCCTCGCGCCGGACCAGCTCACGTACATCCGCCCCGGTCTGAACATGAAGATCGCGTCGGTGACGAACGTCGCGCCCGGCCAGAAGCCGGTCGTCGAGTTCTATCTGACCGACGACCTCACGGGGCCCCTCGACCGCTACGGCCTCGTGACGCCGGGCGTCGTCACCCCGCGGTTCATCATCGGGATGTGGAACCCGAGCACGCGCCGTTACATCAACGTCGTGGGGACCTCCGGCACGGGCAGTGACCGGACCGGTACCTTCCAGGACTTCGAGGTCGGCCACTACAAGTACACCTTCTTCAACGCGCTGGCGACAACCTACGACCCGACGCAGGCCACGACGCTGGCCGTGTTCGGCAGCCGGAACACGACGGACATCGTCGGGAAGAACTACTACGCGACGCCGCAGTACAAGGACTGGGTCCCGTCCACGAACGCGACCGCGACGACGTTCAACGCGATGACGGTCGCCCGCTGCAACCAGTGCCACGACCCGATCGCTCCGCACGGCGGCAACTACCGCGACATCAGGCAGTGCGTCCTCTGCCACAACCCGAACGGCATGAAGGGCACGGCCGCGCCCTTTGACGGGCAGATCTTCTTCCACGCGCTTCACCAGGGCAAGAACACGACGGTCGGCGCCATCACGTACCCGCAGGACATCCGCTTCTGCACGACCTGCCACGACCCAGCGGCCGCCGGTGGCGCGAACTGGTACACGTACCCCTCGATCGCGGCCTGCGGCTCCTGCCACGACGACGTGAACTTCACGACGGGCGTGAACCATGCGGCCGGCCCCGCGGCCGACGGCACGTGCGCGAGCTGCCACACCCCGCAGGGCAACGTCGAGTGGGACGCCGGCATCAAGAACGCCCACATCGTTCCTCTCCTGTCGTCGCAGCTGAAGGGCTACACGGCCAAGATCCTCTCCGTCACGAACGCGGGCCCCGGAAAGAAGATCACCGTGACGTTCCAGCTCGCGAACGGCGACGGCTCGTTCGTCGACCCGGGCGTCTACAAGGTCTCGGCGAACGGTTCGCTCAGCATCAAGCTCGGCGGCCCGACGACCGACTACACGAACCCCGGCATGCTCGCGAACGGCCAGCCGTTCAGTGAATCCCCCGCCGCGACCGCCACGTACAACGCCGCGACCGGCATCGCGACCTACACGTTCACGAACGCCATCCCGGCCGCCGCCAAGGGCACGTACGTCGTCTCGATCGAGAGCCGCCGCCCGTACACGTTGAACCCGGCCCCGACGAAGGGTCCGGCGACGGTCAACGAGGGCGCCCCGAACCAGCCCTTCTACTTCGCGGTCACGGGCACGACGGTCGTGCCGCGGCGCACGGTCGTCTCGCTCGCGAAGTGCAACGTCTGCCACGCGAGACTCGACATCCTCTTCTCGCACGGCAACCAGCGCATCGACACCCAGCACTGCCCCATCTGCCACAACCCGAACGGCACCGACCTCGCACGCCGGCCGGCCGACGGCTCGGCCAACCCCGGTGAGTCGATCGAGTTCGCCCGCATGATCCACCGCATCCACACGGGTGAAGAGCTGGCCCAGGACTACACGATCTACGGCAACTCCGGCCTGCCGGGCAGCTTCAACGAGGTCACGTACCCCGGCGACCGCCGGAACTGCCTCGCCTGCCACGTGAACGCGGCCACCTACGCGCTCCCGCTCCCGATCACGAACGTCCCGGTCGTCACGGACCGCGACTTCTTCTCGCCGCGCGGCTCGGCGACAGCCGCCTGCACGGGCTGTCACGACAGCCGCGACGTCGCCGCCCACGCGTACCTCAACACGGCGTACTTCCCGAACAACCCGACCGCACCTGCCGAGGCCTGCGGAACCTGCCACGGCACCGGAACCGATTACGACGTCGCGAAAGTCCACGCGCGGTAACGAGGACAGGCCGTGAAACACCTCTCGCCCGGAGCCTTCGCCGCCGCCGCCCTCGCCGTACTCACGGCGGGGGTTGCGACGGCCCAGGCTCAGGCTCCACCAGCCAGTCCGGCTCCCGCGAAGGTGGAGGCCGGCCCTGCGTGCGCCGACTGCCACGACGAGGCCAAGATCTTCGCGGGTAATCCCCACACGCGTGCCTACGGCGCCGCCCACAAGGGCGCCGCGAGCAATGAGGTCTGCGCCACGTGTCACGGCGACGGGACGAAGCACATGGAGGCCGGAGGGGACAAGACCCTCATCCGGACGCTCCATGGCCGTACCGGCGCCGAGACGTGCGCGACCTGCCACAAGCAGTCCGCGGAGCGCTCGTCATTCAAGACGGGCGTGCACGCGCCGTCCGAGGCGGTCAACTGCCTCTCCTGTCACGCCATCCACAAGTCGAGCCCGAAGCAGGCGAACCTGCTCGTGTCCGAGCCGACCCAGCTGTGCGCGACCTGCCATCAGGACGCGGCGTCCTCCTTCCGGACGCTTCCATACGCGCACAGGCTGAAAGAGGGCGCGCTCTCGTGCGTGTCCTGCCACGACCCGCACGGCCGTTCGGCGAAGCACGCGGTGAAAGAAACCCGGGCGGGTGAGCCCGGCTGCGTCTCCTGTCACGCGGAAGTGCGCGGTCCCTTCGTCTATCCGCACGTCAACGGTGTCGCCGGCGATTGCACGAGCTGCCACATTCCGCATGGCTCCTCGTACCCCCACCAGCTGCAGAGGGCCACGATCGCCTCGCAGTGTCTCGAGTGTCACTCGACGCTCGGGGTGGGGACTCTGGGCTCGCAGCCGCCTTCTTTCCACAACATCTCGCTGCCGCGCTACCGGAACTGCACGACCTGCCACGTCGCCGTGCATGGTTCCCAGCGTTCGCCGCAGCTGCTGAAGTAAGGACAGGCCGATGCGAACATTCCGCTCCGCCTTCCGAGCCGCCGTTCTCGCCTCGGTTCTTGTCTTCACTCTCGGTTCGGCCGGCGTCGCCCGTGCCCAGGCGATTCCGTTCGACATCGAGGTGGGCTACCGCTTTCTCACTCTCAGCGGCAGCGAGGAGTCCTATCGCTCTCAGATCAACGAGCGCGAAGGGTTTCTCGTGCGCAGCATCCACATCGGTGAGGACGGGAAGACCAGTGGTTTCCCGGCCCTCGATTACCTTCGGATCGACGGCTCCGATCTCGGGGCCGGCCCCGCCGGTTCCCTGAGGCTCGATGCGGGCCTCACGGGCGCCTATCGCCTCCGCGCCTCCTATCGCCACCTCGATCAGTTCAGCGCGCTCTCCGGCTTCGCCAATCCGCTCGGCGCGGTGGTCGGTCAGCAGACCTGGGATCGCACCCGGGACATGGTGGACATCAACCTCGAGCTTTTGCCCGGGGCGGTCGTCACACCTCTTCTCGGGTACACGTCCAACCAGCTGGTTGGCCCTGGGTACTCGACGGCCTTTCTCGGCCAGGACGAATTTCGCCTCGGCCAGGATCTCAAGGTCCACGACCAGGAGTTCCGCGTCGGCGCCGGATTCCACGCCGGACCGGTGTCGGGCGAGGTTCTCCAGGGCTGGCGCCGTTACCGCGAAACCGAGGTGCTCAGCCTCGCTCCGGGCGCGGGCGCCGGCAACAACCCGGGGACGGTGCTCGACAAGAATCTGAACCTCTCTTCCTACTCGAACTCGAGCGTCACCGACATCAACACCCCGACGACGTCGGTGTTCGTGCGCGGTTTCGCGACCGATTCCCTTCAACTGATCGGTCTCTACGTCAAGTCCGACGCGACCGGCGACGACACGGAAAACCAGAGCGCTTTCGGCTCCCTCGTGTCGTTCCCTCTCGCGCGCTTCTTCACCGGCCTCACCGAGAGCGCGTCGTCCCGCGTCCAGAACACGGTCTGGCGCGCCGGCGCGCGCGTCGAATGGCACGCCCTCGAGGGCATCGATGTGACGGGCGGTTTCGTCCGTCGTCACGCCACCTGGGACGGCCAGGACCTCGTGAGCAGCCTGTTCACGGGAACGACGGGCTACACGGGCTTCACGCTCGCGGACATCCAGACGCTGCTGAACGCGAAGAACTCGATCGAGCGCACCGAAGACGTCTACGACGTCCAGGCGGCCGCGAAGGCCTTCGGGCCCTTCGGCATCCGCGCCGGTTACTCGCAGACTCAGCAGAACCTCATCGTCACGCAGGATCCCTCCGAGATCATCGTCCCCGGCGGACAGGGCGGGAACTTCAACCGCACCATCAACCGTTACGAGGGCGCCCTCACGTTTGCCGCGGGCGGTCTCTTCGTCGTGGGCGAGGCGTCGTGGGACGACGCGGACACGGCGGTTCTCAGGACCGACTTCACGAGCCGCAACCGCGAGCGCGTGCGCGCCACGTGGAAGGGCTTCCCGTGGCTCACGCTCGGCGCGACCGGTCTCTGGATCGACCAGAAAAGCGACACGCTCCTCAGCAACTCCAAGGGCACCTCGCGCCAGTACACGGGCGACGTCACGATCACGCCGGTCAAGATGCTGCGGCTCCACGGGGCCTACGGCAAGATGCAGGCCGACAACACGATTCCCGTCCGCGCCCCGCAAGACTTCACCGTGTTCGACTCCGTCGACAAGGAAGACGGCGAGCTCTGGGAAGCCGGCCTGGGCCTGAAGTTCGACAAGCTCGCCATCGACGGCTTCTGGACCCGCTTCGCGAACGAGGGCACCTACGCGTACCGTCTCTATCGCGGCGGCGCGCGCGTCGACTTCGACGCCACCCAGCACCTCGGACTCATCGGCGAATGGTCGGTCGACCGGTATCTCGACTATCAGATCTCGACTTCCAGCTTCCGCGCGAATCGGATCGGCGTCTACCTCAAGTGGCGCCCCTGAAGGGAATAGCGACATGAAAAAGACACGTCTCGCAGTGGTCTCCCTCGCCTCGGCGGTAGCGCTCGTCGCAGGGACCGCGCTCGCCACGATGGATCTCCAGAAGGAGGTTCTGAAGAAGTACCCCGATTCCAAAATCAAGTGCGGCTCCTGCCACACGAAGGCGATGCCCAAGAAGGGCGAGGCCGACGTGAACAAGTTCGGTGTCGACGTCAACAAGGTGAAGGGCAAGGACGGCAAATACGACTTCGCCGCTCTCGAGAAGATGGACAGCGACGGAGACGGCGTGTCGAACCTTGACGAGCTCAAGAAGGGGACGAACCCCGGCGATCCCGCGTCCAAGTAAATTAATGCGGATGAGGCTCGGGGGCGTACTCGCCGCGTTTCTGCTTACGGCCGCCCCCCTCCGGGCGGCGGCCCCGCCGCCCCCGAAGCCTCCCGCCAACGACGACTGTCTCTCATGCCACGCGGACCCGTCCGCCAAGAGGGCGAACGGGTCCTCCATTTTCGTGGACAAGAAGGTGTTCGGCGATTCCGTGCACGGAGCCGCCGGCGCGTCCTGCGTCGACTGCCACCAGGACCTCGCCCGGACTACGGATTTTCCCCACTCCGAAAAGCTCGCCCCGGTCGACTGCGCCGTTTGCCACGCGTCGCAGGTCGAGGAGTATCACCAAAGCGTGCATGCCCGAGAACGCGGGAAGTCGAAGGCCAGCAAAGCGGCCACCTGCACGGACTGCCACGGGATCCACGACATCCTGCCGTCGAAGGACGCGGCGTCCCGGACGAATCACTTCAATCTCCCGACGACCTGCCTGAGGTGCCACGCGAACATCGCGGTCGTGCCGGGCGCGGGCGGGCCGGCGGTGAACCAGCCGGCCCTCTTCCACGACAGCATTCACGGCAAGGCGCTCGAGAAGAGCGGCCTCAAGGTCGCGCCGAACTGCGCGAACTGCCATGGGGCGCATGCCATCCGCGATCCGAGGACGGATCCCGAGAGCCTGGTGTTCCGGTCGAAGGTCCCCGCTACGTGCGGCTCATGCCACTCGAAGATCCTCGACGAGTACTCGGCCTCGATCCACGGCGAGCAACTTGCGAAGGGCAACCAAAAGGTGCCCGTCTGCGCCGACTGCCATACCGCGCACGCGATCACCGCGGCTCCCGAGGTTCGGCGCCTCCAGATCCTCCATGAGTGCGGCGGCTGTCACGAGAGCCACCTCAAGACCTATCGCGACACCTATCACGGCCAGGTCAGCGCCATGGGCTTCTCTCGCGTGGCGACTTGCGCGGACTGCCACACGGCGCATGAGATCCACCCGGCCGGCGACGCGCGCTCGTCCGTGGGTCCCGCGAAGCGACTCGCGACCTGCCAGAAGTGTCATCCCGGAGTCGGGGCGAGCTTCGCGAAATACGACCCGCACGCCGACACGCATGACCGGGGCCGGAGCCAGCTGCTCTGGGCGACCTCGCTCTTCATGAAGATCCTGCTCGTAGGCGTCTTCGCCTTCTTCGGGGTCCACACCGTGCTCTGGTTCCCGCGCTCGGTGAAGGCGCGCCGGGATACGGACGCGAAGAAGAACGGAGAAGCATGATGTCCGAAGAGTCTCCCGCGGCTCCGACCGCTGAGGCGGCGGCGACCGGCTGGGTCCGGCGGTTCGACGGGTACGACCGCTCGCTCCACGTCCTCCTCATGGCGAGCTTCCTCGGGCTCTCCTTCACGGGGCTCCCGCTCCTCTTCTCCGAGCGCGCGTGGGCCGCGAGGCTCTCGCGCGTCGTGGGAGGCTTCCAGGCGGCGGGCTTTCTTCATCGTATCTTCGCCGCGTGCATGCTGCTCACGTTCGGCCTGCACCTCGCGCGCCTCCTGAAGAGGATCTTCGGCGACCGCGACTACGGCATCCTCTGGGGTCCGCGCTCGATGGTGCCGCGGCCCGAGGATCTCAAGCAGCTCATCGGGCACGTCCGCTGGTTCGTAGGCAGGGGCCCGCGGCCCGAGTTCGACCGCTTCACCTACTGGGAAAAATTCGACTACTGGGCCGTGTTCTGGGGAATGGGGATCATCGGCGGTTCGGGCCTCATCCTCTGGTTCCCGAGGTTCTGGGCTCACCTCCTGCCCGGCGATCTCTTCAACGTGACGCTCCTCATTCACGGCGAGGAAGCGCTTCTCGCCACCGTTTTCATCTTCACGATTCACTTCTTCAACGGGCACCTCCGGCCCGAGAAGTTCCCGATGGACACGGTGATTTTCACGGGAGTCCTGCCCCTGGACGAGGTCCGGCACGAGCGTCCCGCCGAATATGCCCGCCTCGTCGCGGACGGCGAGCTCGAGCGGATCGCGGCGCCGGCGCCCGACCCGGAGATCCTGAAGCGCGGGCGGATCGTCGGCACGACGGCGGTGCTGCTCGGACTTCTCCTCGTGACCCTGACGCTGTACGCTCTTTTGTCCTGATCATTCATCGCGGAGGAACCACATGACCGAGGCGAAATCCGGCCCCCTCGTGGGGTGGCTGAGGCCACTTTTCTACCTGGGGCGGAACCGCATTTCGCAAATCGGCGTCGGACTCACGACGAGCGCCGCGGTGACGCTGGTCGGATTCTGGCTCTTCGAGACGATGGACTCGAAGCCCGTCCATCCGTACTCGGGCATCGTCTTCATTCTCGTCCTGCCGTTCTTCTTCCTCCTGGGTCTTCTTCTCATCCCCGTCGGGATCTTCTTCGAGCGTCGCCGGCTCCGCCGGGAGGGAACGCTTCCCGCGGAATATCCGAAGGTGGACCTCGGGGACGTGAACCTCCGCCGCACGGTCGTCTTCATCGCCGGCCTGACGGTGGTCAACGTTGTGATCCTGAGTCTCTCGGCCTTCGTGGGGGTCGAGTACATGGACTCCGCCCGTTTCTGCGGCCTGACGTGCCACACGGTGATGGCGCCCGAGTACACGGCCTACCTCGACTCGCCGCACTCGCGGATCGCATGCGCGAGCTGTCACATCGGCCCTGGCGCCCCCTGGGTCGTCAAGGCGAAGATCGACGGCGTGCGGCAGGTCATCGCGGTCACCTTCGGAACCTACGCGCGCCCGATCCCGTCTCCGGTGCACACGCTTCGTCCCGCGCGAGCCACCTGCGAGCAGTGCCACTGGCCGCAGAAATTCACGGGGGACCGGCTCAAGATCATCTCGAAATTCGGCGACGACGAAAAGAACACACCGACGAAGACCGTCCTTCTGCTCAAGCTCGGCGGCCGCATGGGATCCCGGGCGGTCGGCATCCACGGACGGCACTTCGACGACAAGGAGCGAATCTCGTACCTCACTTCGAGCCCGCGCCGTGAGGTCATCGATTCCGTGACGTACATCGGGGACGACGGGAATTCGGTGGAATACGCGTCGACCGAGGTCCAGAAAGACGCGAAGGCCGCGCCGGCGGCGCTTAAAGCCGAGCGACGCACGATGGACTGCATCGATTGCCACAACCGGCCGACTCACGCCTTCCAGCTTCCCGAGCGCGCGGTGAACGAGGCGATGGCCTTAGGCCGCATCAGTCCGGATCTGCCGTTCATCCACAAGAAATCAATCGAGCTGCTCAAAATTACGTATCCGACCCGCGAGGAAGCCTTCGCGCGCATGGACAGGGACCTCACGGAGTTCTACAAGACGAAGTATCCGGACGTCTACCAGGCCCGGCGCGCCACCCTCGAGATCGCGGTGCGCGAGGTTCAGAAGATCTACGGCCGAAACGTCTGGCCCAACATGAAGATCACCTGGGGAACGCACCCGAACCACCTCGGCCACGAGGACTTCCCGGGTTGCTTCCGCTGTCACGACGGCAGCCACAAGGCGGCCGACGGGCGTGTCATCTCGGCCGAGTGCGACGCCTGCCACTCCCTGCTCGCGCAGGATGAGACGAATCCAAAGGTGCTCGCGGACCTCGGCGTGAAGTGATCGCTCCGCTTTGAAACATGTGCATCATGGGAGTGTGAATCGACAGGCGCCACTCTTGGGATGCTGTGGATCTCACGACCTCGTACCTCGGGCTCAAGCTGGCGCACCCGCTCGTTCCGGGAGCGTGTCCCCTCACCGCCGAGCTCGATTCGATCCTGCGGCTCGAGGATGCGGGGGCGCCGGCCATCGTGCTCCACTCGCTCTTCGAAGAGCAGATCGCGGCCGATCCCCTTCGCACCGAGCGCTCACCCTCGGATCCCGTCGGCTATCTCGAGCACGTGAACCGGGTCAAGGAATCCGTTCACATTCCGGTCATTGCGTCGCTCAACGGGACGACCGACGAAGGCTGGACCTCGTTCGCTGGACTCGTCGAGCAGGCCGGGGCCGACGCCCTCGAGCTGAACCTCTACCACCTGTCCACGAATCTCTGGACGAGCGGCGCGACGCTCGAGGCCTACACGCTCGACACGGTTCGGACCGTGCGCTCGCTCGTCTCGATCCCGGTCGCCGTGAAGATCTTTCCGTATTTCTCCTCGATCGCGTCGCTTGCGCGGCAGTTCGAGGAGATCGGCGTGAACGGGCTCGTTCTCTTCAACCGGAGCTACCAGCCGGACATCGACCTCGAGACACTGGAAGTGAAGCCGGACTTGCGCCTCTCGAGCTCGACCGAGCTGCTGTCGCGCCTCTACTGGATCGCCATGCTCTCCGGCCGCGTGGACCTGTCGCTCGCCGTGACGGGCGGCGTCCATACGGGAGCCGACGCGCTGAAGGCGATTCTCGCCGGAGCGGATGTCGTTCAGATGGTCTCGGCTCTTCTCCAGAACGGTCCCGGCCACTTGAAGGTCGTGCGCGAGGAGATCGAGCGGTGGCTCGAGGCCCACGGCCATTCCTCGCTGGACGAGGTCCGGGGAAGCATGAGTCTCGAAAAGAGGGAAGACTCCCGCGCGTTCACGCGTGCCGGCGTCCTGGAGGTCCTTCAAACGGGGATCCGCCCGGGGAGCTGAAGAACCGGCGGGGTCCGGACGTCAGATCCAGCCGCGCCGGAACGCGAGCGCCACGGCCTCGACCTGGCTGTGCACCTCGAGCTTTCGGAGGACGTTCTGGATATGGTTTCGCACCGTCGCGTGCGAGAGGTTCAGCTTCGCCGCGATGTTGAGCGCCGCGTAGCCGTTCGAGAGCAGCATCACGATCTCTCTCTCGCGCCCGCTGAGAGGGGAAACGGAAATCGGAGGATCGACGGGAGGGAGGCCGGACGGCGCGCGCACGGCCGAGCGCAGCGCGGCGATGAGGCTGTCGAGAGCCTGCCCCTCGGTCTCGAGGAAGTGCATGAGCACCGCGAACGAGGGGCCTGCCGCGGGCAGCGGCATGGCGCGGACGATGAGCTTCACGGAAGCCGACCCCTTCTTCTTCACGTCGAGAAGGTAGGGCCGCACGTCGTCCCCCGCGATGGCGGACACGACGATGGGGCACTCTTTCGTGCAGTAGAGGTTGCCGAAGACGTCTCGCCCGGCGAGGACGTCGAAGCACATCTTTCCGAGGACGTCATCGGGGGGCCAGCCGAGAGCCTTCTCGGCCCCCTCGTTCCAGTAGACGATGCGGTCGTGGCGATCCATCCCGTAGGCGGGGGCCTTCGATTCCGCGATGAGTTCGAGGGCATCTCGCACGGGCAAGGAAAGCGGACTCGGCATGGACTCGTATTCTGTCAGAAAACGGGCCTTCAGGAACCGAGGTCCCGAGCCGGATCGAATCGCTCGAACAGGCGGGCAAGCAGGAAGACTCCTCCGGCCGCTTCGGCGAGGACCGGCAGGGCCGCGAAAACAGCGGCGATGGGCAAGGACCAGAAGCCGAGGGGCCTGAAGGTGAAGAAGATCAGGGGCCCGGCGAGGAGCGCCGCCGGGACGAGGGCGAGGGCGAGAACGAGAGACGTGCCGAAAAACGACAGCATGCGGAGGCCCGACTGCTCGAAACCGACGGCGCGTTTGCGGCCCGCGGGGAACCAGGCCGGGAAAGCGAGGACGGACGCGTTCTGGACCACGAGGGCGAGCGCGACGAGGCTGGGCAGGAAGACGGCCACCGTCAGGGCGACGGGCACGAGCACCTCGAACCGCTGGAAAGAGGCTGAGGCCGAGGGCGCCGTGAGGGCTGTTCCCAGAAATGCTGCCCGCGCCGCGCGACCCGACGCGATCGCGAGGGCGATCGCGATTCCTCCCCAGCCGTAGAGCACCGCGACGGCCGCCGGCGCGCCAAGCTCGGCGAGGACGAGACGCTCGGCCGGGAGCGGCCATGTCCTGAGAAGCGCGGCGTACTCGAGATCGCCGCGTAGGTCGATGCGGGCGCCGAGAGGCGTGAGGAGAGCGAGGAGAGCGGTCAGGGCGAGGCACGCCGCGCTTCCGATGGCGGCCGCGGCGTCGGCCGAGGGCGTCGCCAGGAGGGCGGACGCCGAAAAGAGCGCAGCCGCGAGGGTTGCCACGATCGCGGCCTGCCGGCGAAGGCTCGTGCGATTCCAGGCGAGGAGGTTCTTCCACACGATTGCGAGCTCGGGCCGGCCTCGGGGCGCGAGCCGGAACGGCACGGTGCCGCGGCGCTTCTCGGACGGGAGGGCTTCGAGGCGACCCGCGCCGCGGCGGGCCCGAAGCGCGGCGCGCCGCGAGGCCTGGGAGAGCGTGGCTTCCTCGAAGCGGACGGCCGTGAGAGCGACGCACGCATAGAGGACGCCCACGAGGCCGAGAGCGGGCGGCAGCGCGAGAGAGAACGCGCGGGCGGTCGGAGCCAGAAGCGGGGCGAGAATCCAGCGGAACGGGGCGAGGAGCGCGAGTGGCGCCGGGCCGAAGGGCCCGGATTGGAGCGCGGCGACCAAACCGCCGAGCGAGGCGAACCGCTCCTTGCCCGGGCCTGACGCGGCGGCGAGAACGCCCGCCCCGAAAGTCACGACGAGCATTCCGAGGGCGCTCCCCGCCACGGCGAAGGCCACGATTTTCGTGGCCCGGCGGGAGGCCGGCGGAAGCTCGTTCCAGCGCGCCTTCGTAAAGGCGAGAGCGAGATTGTGGAAGTGGACGGCCGTCAGCAGCAGCCAGAGTCCTAAGCCGGTGAGAATCGCGGCCCCGTTTCCGCGACGCCCTGACACGATCGTGAGGATGAACGCGCTCAGGAGGACGGGAAACTGCGCCTTCAGGAGGGCGTAATGCAGGAGAGCGCGCCGGGAAATGGGAGCCGGAAAGAGGAACTGGATCTCGGCCTCCGACAGCCCGAGTGATGGCTCGCCTTTCCGGAAGAGCCATGTCAGGAGAGCGGCGGCGGCGAGCGCGGCCGCGCCGGCGAGGAGGAGGATCTCGTTCATGTGCCCCGGAAAGCGTGGCGGAGTCGGCGTCCGGCCCGCGCGGCCGGGCCTCATGAAGAGCATCGCGAAGTACGCGGCGCCGACGAGGAAGCCGATCATGTACCGCGGTTCGCGCAGCCGCCCGAGCTTTCTTCGCGAGGCGTTTTTCAGCATCCTTTTCGCGGTGAAAAACACGAGCGGGAGGGGCGAGGGCGATACGCTCACGACCCGCCCGTGACGCGCAGGAAGATCTCCTCGAGCGACGCGTCCCCGCCCGCGCTCGCCCGGATCTCGTCGAGCGTGCCGAGGAGCACGGCCTTCCCGCGCGAGAGGACGAGGACGCGGGAGCAGATCTCCTCCACGAGCGGCAGCAGATGCGACGACACGATGACGGCGGCGCCCGCGGCAGCGCGGCGGACGATCGTCTGCTTCATCTTCCGGATGCCGCCGGGGTCGATTCCCGTCAGGGGCTCGTCGAAGATGAGGACTTCGGGATCGTGAAGCAGGCCACAGGCCACGACGAGCTTCTGTTTCATTCCCCGCGACAGCTCGGCCGGCAGCGCACGCTCCTTGCCCGCCAGCTCCAACTCGTCGAGGAGGACGCGCGCTCGAGCCGCGGCGTCCGCCACTCCGTACATCCGCGCGGTGAAGGCGAGGTGGTCCTCGACGGTCAGGTACTCGAAGAGGCGCGGCTCGTCCGGCATGAACGCGAGGCAGTGCCGCGATTCCACGGGCTGCGTGATGAGGTCGAACCCCCCGAGACGGATCTTGCCCGCGTTCGGCGGCAGGATTCCCGCGAGGCAGCGCAGTGTCGTCGTCTTCCCGGCGCCGTTCGGGCCCACGAGCCCGAGGACTTCTCCCCGCGCGACGCGGAAGCTCAGGTCGTCCACGGCCGTGACGCTCTGGTACGCCTTGACGAGGCCTTCGACTTCGATCATCAGGGCGGAGTCTACGGAAGAGGGCGGGTCCCGCCCGCAGAAGCTACACTTCGTCGTATGCCGCGCCTCACGCTCCAGACCGCCGGCGAGTCTCACGGCCCGCTCCTGACGGGCCTCGTCACCGGGCTGCCGGCCGGCCTGAAGATCGACATCGCCGCGCTGAACGCCGACCTCGTGCGGCGGCAGCACGGCTACGGACGCGGCGGCCGCATGAAGATCGAAAGGGACGAGGCGCGCTTCACGGGGGGTCTCCGCGGCGGCGAGACGCTGGGCGGCCCGATTGCCTTCGAGATCGCGAACCGCGACCACGGAGTCTGGGAGAAGGTCATGGGTCCCCTGGACGTCGAGCCCGAGGCGGCGGCGAAACGCCGGCTCACGTCGCCGCGCCCCGGGCACGCGGATCTCGCGGGCGGACTCAAGTACGGCCGTCGCGACCTGCGCGACATCCTCGAGCGCGCGAGCGCGCGCGAATCCGCGGCGCGCGTGGCGGCCGGCGCGCTTTGCCGGCAACTGCTGCTCGCGCTCTTTGTGCGCGTCCGGAGCGGCGTCCTTTCGATCGGCGAGGTCGCGGTGCCGGAGGGGCCACGCGGATTCGAGGATCTCGAGAAGGTCGACGAAGCGTCGCCGTTTCGGCTCGTGGACCGAAGCGTCGAGACGGCCATGATGGACGCGGTCGACGCGGCGGCGAAGGCGGGCGACACGCTGGGCGGGACGATTCTCGTCGGCGCGCGCGGCGTTCCGACCGGCCTCGGCTCGCACGTTTCGTGGGAGGACAAGCTCGACGGACGGATCGCCCGCGCCCTGATGTCGATCCCGTCCGTGAAGGCCGTGTCGCTCGGAGAAGGAGTCGCGAACGCGTTCCGACGCGGTTCGGCCGCGCACGACCCGATCGCGTACGACGCGGCGCGCGGCTTCTCGCGTACGTCGAACCGCGCGGGCGGCCTCGAGGGTGGCATCACGAACGGCGAGGACCTTCTCGCCACGATCTACCAGAAGCCGATCTCGACGCTCCGGGACGGCCTCCCGTCGGTGGACATCGACACGAAGCAGCCGCACCGCGCGTCGTACGAGCGCTCGGACGTGACGGCCGTGCCGGCGTGCGGGGTCATCGCGGAGGCCATGCTCGCCTTCGTCCTCGCGGACGCCCTCCTCGAGAAGACGGGCGGAGATTCGATGGAAGAAGTGAAGAGGAACTTCGAGGGCTTCGTGAAAGCCCAGAAGCAGTATTGAAGGGTCCGAAGAGATCCTTCTCTTAGAAGGGTAAGAGGGGCCGCCGGGCTCGGGATTCCTCGCGGCGTGCCCGCCCGGGGAGCCGTCCGCATTCACCCTTCTAAGAAAAACGAGTCGAGGCGCCTGTCGTGTGGCCCGGCGATGTGCGTTTCCCGACCTCTCCCCGCTCGAGGGTGTCGACCGTTCTGAGGGCGTCCTCGACGAGGCTCTCCGGGAAGGCGGCGCTGGCGAGGAGCGCGGCGTCGCTTTGTCTTCTCGCGACGGCGGTCCCCATTCTCATTTGCATGCGGCGCGCCGGGGCGCTCTACGCGGGCGGAACGGCCGGCCTGTGGCACGACACCGTCGGGTCCGTCGTCCGGCTCTCCCTGCTCAATCTCTCGCCCTTGCTCGTTCACGCGGCCCTCGCCGCGTTGGGGATCGGTCTTGCCGCGCTCACGGCCCTCGCGGCCTACAGACTCGTTCGGCCGGGGACCGGCGGGCGCGTTTTTCTCGCGCTCTTTTCGGTCCTCGTCATCCTGTGCGCTACCGTCCAGGCACAACACGTCTTCTTCGGTGCGAGGTTTCCCGAGGACCGGATCGCGACGGTATTCCTGCCGTTCGTCGTTTTCGCCCCTGCCGCTGCCTGCGGTACGACGCCCGCTCCGTTCGATCGCGCCGCCGGATCGGTGTTTGGGGCTGCTGGGCTCCTGGCTCTCGCTCTGTTCGCGCGGCGCGCGAACCTGACGCGCTCGGATCTCTGGTGGTTCGACGCGGACAACGTGCACATGCTCGAGGACCTCGACCGGCTGCGCGTGAGCCGGCCTGGCGCGTTCCATTCCGTGCGCCTTTCAATCAACTGGCTCTTCGAGCCGTCGCTCAACTGGTACCGACAGACGGAGGAGTTCGCGTTCCTCTCTCCGGTTTCGCGCGATGGTTCGTTCGAGGCCGCGGACTACGCGTTCGTCCTCGGTCAGGACGAGGCCGAGGCGGTCCGTCGCGGCTATCGCGTCCTGACGCGTTACGCGGGAACCGGGAACGTCCTCCTCGAGCCTCCAGCCGCCCCGCCGTCAGCGCGCGAAGATCGGTAGCGAAGGCAGGTCCGGAGGCGTCGGCTCGCCACGAAGCCCGGCGGCTCCGATCCAATCGACGTCGAGCACGAAGATCCGCGGATCGCGAGGGACCCAGCGGTCGTTCACGAGCCGGTGGACCTCGTAATGCAGCCGTGGCGTGACGGCGAATCCCGTCGTGCCGACGCGGCCGATCGGAGTGCCGCGCGATACCCGCTGGCCCTTCTTCACGAGGGGCACGGCGAGGTGGCCATAGATCGTGCGCGTGCGGGTGTCGTGGGCCAGCACGACGATCGTGCCGAGGCGGCGCCAGATCGCGTCCGCGTGGCGTGAGACCGGGCCTGCGTGGACGACGACGCCGGCCGCGGGCGCGGTCACGAGCGCTCCGGCGGGGGAGGCGAGCGTGAGCCCCGAACAGAATTCGTCGCGGCGCGTGACCTCGGAGGCGTGCCAGCCGAACAGTTCGATCGGAACGGACGACGAGGGCTCGACCGGCGCCCGCGACGGCACGAAGACAGGGTCGAATCCGGCGGGGAGGGGGACCGGCAGCGCGGCGAGCTGCCGTCGGAACAGCTCGAGGAGGCGGGTGCGCCTGGCGAGATCCGCGGCCTCCGCCTCCATCGCCGCGGGAGTCGCCGGCGCGGCGTCCCGCGGATCCCCGGGAAACCGGTCCGGCGGCGGGATCTCGAGGATTGCGCCGACGCGGGCGAGAAAGAGCTCGTCCGCCGCGAGCCGATTGCCGAGCGCGAGGGCGCGCCGTCCGACCGACGCGAAGGATTCGGCGCCGCGCTGGGCGGTCTCGCGGATCGCGCGCCGGTCGGCGGCATGCACGGCGTCCGACACGACGCTCGGAGCGCCCGCGAGGCCGAGGACGATCGAAGCCCCGCATCCGAGGAGGAGGCCCGCGAGGGCGGCGCCGCCGCGCGGTCCGATCGGGAAAGAGCGGCCCTTGCGGCTCGGATCGCCCGGATACACACGCAGGAGACTCATCGGGGGGCCGGCATCAGCGCGGGGGCGGAGCCGATCTGGATGCCGAGGAGACGCGGGTCGCGGCGTGAGGCGGGCCGGAACGGCTGGACGATGCGGAGCCTGAGGATCGCGTTTTCCTGCGGCGGAACGGCGAGCTCGATTCTCTTCCACTCGCCCGGAGGCAGCATGACGCGCCCTCGGAGCGTGTCTCCCCAGAAGACGTCGACGCCCGCGGGGCGCCCGTCGGGCCGGCCGTTGCGCACCGAAAGGGCGAGCACCGGAGACGGCGATCCCGCCGCCCGAGGGGGCGGAGAGACGGGCCAGGCCGCGGACTCGCCCGTCCATCGGAACGGTCGCCCTTCCGGGTCGTGCTCGACGTCATAGACGCCGGCGCTCGCCGCATGCCGGAAGGCGGCCTCGGCCGTCCGGGTCTCCCAGGCCCGCGCGGCGACGCCCCCGATCGCGCAGACGAGAGCGCCCGCGAGCACGACGGGCACGACGGCGGCGAGGAATCGGTCGGTGCGGCCGTCCTCGCGGAGCGGCAGCCGCGCCGTCAGCAGGCCGATGAGAGCGGCGATCTCGGAATAGACGAGGTGCGAGCCGAACAAGAACACGACGAGGAGTCCGATCATCGACGCGGCGGCGGCGGCGCGGGCCACGGTTTCGTCGTCGTGGGCGTCGCCCTCGAGCGTCAGCGCACGGCCCGCCGAGCGGGACACGCCCAGGAGCAGAAGGAGAAGGAGAGAGGTGCCGGCGAGTCCCGATTCCGCGAGCGTGCCGAGATAGAGGGACGGCGGGTGGTCGGTCGTGCGCACGGTGCGGCCGAGCATCTTCGAGGCGAGATCGGGAAACACCATGTGGAACGAACCGAGGCCGAGACCCGCGACGGGGTGCGTGCGGAAGGCCTCCCATGCGCCCTCGTAGAGGAGCAGACGGCCCCGGGTCTCCTCGAACGGCGTCGGCTGCGTGCGAAACGGCGCCTCGAGCCTCGCGAGGAGCGCCGACCGGACGGCTCCCCGGTTCGGCCACGAAAGCGCCCCCGCGAAGAGGAGCGCCGAGAGGATCGCGAGGGCGCCGATCGTTCCAGCGACGCGCCGGCGGGCCCCGCCGCCCTCGCCTGCCGCGAGGCGCGTGAGCCCCCAGAGCACGAAGACGAGGGTGGCGGTGACGGTGCCGACGAGTCCCGCGCGCGAGCCCGCGTCCGCCAGGACGACGAGGAGAGCGGCACCGGCCGCCAAGGCGACGAGCCGGCGGGCGACGCTTCCCGTGGCCGCGAGGGCGAGCACGGGAATCGCGAGAAGCGCGACCGCGACGCCGGCGGCCGACGGATCGGTGAACGTGCTCTGCGCCCGGTGCCATTCCGCCCACCGCTGCGCGCGCAGGAGCGGAAGGGCCCCGGTCTTCTGGAGCAGGGCGACGCCGCCGGCGAGGAGCGCGCTCGCGAGAAGGGCCCGGTCGAGGACGGCGGCCCGGCCTTCGGCCACGAACCGCGCCGCGATCCGGTGCACGCCGGCCGCCACGAACAGGGGGAGCAGGGCGCCGAGTACGCCCGGCAGGACGCGGCTCGCGTCCTCGCCGAGAATGTTGACCGCGTACGGCGCGCCGACCCCGCGGTCGAGCAGATAGCTCGTCCTGAGCCCCACGAACGCCGCGGCGCCGGAGACCGCCGAGACCGCGGCGAAGGCGCGCAGGGGAGCGAGAAGCGGTGGGCGCCGGCCCGGCGGGTCGATGTCGTAGAGGTCCTTCAGGCTCGCGCCGGCGAAGTATCCGAAGAGGACGAGCGGGGTCGCGGCCAGCGGCTCGGGTGCGCCGAATGCGAGGGCGGAGGCGCCGCCGAGCGTGGCGACCGAGAGCGCGAGCACGTACGCGGGCCGGGGCGCCGCGAGAGCCGCGCCGAAGAGCAGGATCGCTACGAGAGCGACGGCGGTGCGATAGCCGGCGTAGGGAGGCAGGACGAACGGCAGCGCGAACGCGAGGAGGGCTGCCCACCCGAGACACGACAGCAGCGCGGCCGAAGCGCGCCTCACGGGGCATCCCCGGACGCGAGGCGGAACGAAAGCCTTCGGAAGTCGGCGCTGCCGATCAGGTCATGCGGGACGAACACGGGGCGTCCGCTCACGCGGAGAACCTGCGCGCCCGGGGGCACCGCCACGGTGAGAGCGCGAGTGGAGGCTCCCGGAAGCTCGAATGCGGGTTCGAGGCGACCGTCCAGGTCGATGGCGAGCGTCACGGGACGTCCATCCGGCCGCGCGTTCTCGACGCGGAACGACACGGACGTCTCCCCCGGCTGAATCCTGCGGCACGCGCGCGGGCCGCTCCAGACGAACGGATTGGGCGACGGAGCCGCGCTATACAGGCCGATCCAGCGTCCGAGCCGGAACGGCGCCGCGGGGGCCGCGGTGGGCAGGGCCGCGGCGAAGGCGCCGACGATTCCCGCCGCCGCGAGCAGGGCGGGAACGTGCGCGCCGTTCGCCGGCGCGTCCTCGGCGGGCCGGGCCCGTGCCTCGAGGCGGGGCACGAACAGGAAGCCGGCGACGAGGCCCGCGAGGAGGCCGATCTCGGGAAAGCGCAAATGCGAGCCCGTCTGGCAGGCCACGAAAAGCCCGAGGAGCGCCGCGCCCGCGGCGCGCGCCGTCCCGTCGAGCGGCGTCTTCGCGAACGTGGCGTTCCACGCGCGGGCGAGGAGCGGAGCCACGGCAAAAATCGCGAGGGCGAGGCCGGGCAGGCCGCACTCGGCGGCGACTTCGAGGAAGGCGTTCGTCGCGCTGTCCGTGACGCCGATGGCGCCATGGCGGCGCGCGTAGGCGCCCGGGAACTCGTATGGAAAGCCGGCGAGCCCGATTCCCGAAAGCGGTTCGTCCCACGTCATCTCGACCGCCGTCCGCCAGAAGAGCGTTCGATGGTTCGCGAGGTCGGCGAAGCTGGACGAGGACAGGCCGGCTCCGAGGCGCTGGAAAAGACCGCCCACCGCGATTTCCCCGCCGCGCGGCAGCGCGGGAACGAGCGCGGCACCCGCGAGGACCGCGGCGGCGAGGGCGGTGAAGAGCGCTCTTTGGGAAACGAGGCGCGCCCTTGCGAGTCCGATGGCGCCCGCGATGACGGCGACCGCGGTGAGAAGAAGGCCCGTGCGCGAGCCGGAGGATTCGAGAGCCACGGGTGCCGCGGCGAGCGCGAGGAGGGCCAGGCCCCGCCGGGGTGCGTCCGTGGCGGTGCCGCGTCGCGGAAGGGCCACGACCAGGAGCGGCACCAGCAGACCGACGCCGACGCCGAGGGCGTTCGGGTCGGTGAACGTCCCCGCGCGCCGATGCATCTCGGTCCAGGGATGAAAGGAGGGGTCGAGAGGCAGGAAACGGGCGACCGCGGCGATGACGAGGGCCGTCGCGGCGCCGGCTGCCGTCGCGAACAGGAGCCGATCGCGCCCCTCGGGCGTGAAGGACAGCCGCGAGAAGACCTCGAGAGCGAGGAGCAGCAGGACGAGCCCGAGAAAGGTCAGGATCGCGTCGCGGCTCCGCTCGGCCGCCGTCATGCCGAGCGTGTTCACGGGAAGAGGGTCGATTCTCCCGCGAAAGAGCAGATAGAGCGTCTCGCCGCGCGCGACCGAGGCGGCCGCGGATCCCGCTGCGAGAATGAGGAAGGCGCCGGCGAACTGGCGGAGGCGCGGTGGAAGGTGCGAGCGTTCGCCCTTCGCCCACGATCCCGCGAGCGTGCTCCCGAGCACCGCGAGCGCGAGAGCGGCGAGAACGGGGGCGCCGGAGCGGTCGCCGAACAGGCGCGCGAGGCCCGGCGCGAGCGGCACGAGAAAAGCGAGCGCGCACGCGGCGACGCGGGGGCGGAGGAGCCCGGCCGCGGCGCCGGCGATCGCGAGGGCGAACGTGATCCCGAGTGTCGCGCGCGCGGTCGAGGCCGGAAAGCTCCCGAAGGCGAGGGCCGTCAGGCCGATCGTCGCGCCGAAGGCGAGGGCCCCGCGGCGCGCCGGACTCAGACGCGCACCTCTTCCTGGAGGGGGGCGTACGTGAGGGGCCCCGCGGCGCGCGCCCGAATGGCCTCGAGCGCGGCCGAGGCGGCCGAGAGTGTCGTGAGGCACGGGACGTCGCGGTCGAGGGCCGTGCGGCGGATCGCGACCTCGTCGTAGAACGACTCCCTGCCGAGGGGCGTGTTCACGATGAGGTCGACGCGGCCGTTGATCATGAGATCCACGATGTTCGGACGCCCCTCGTTCACCTTGAGAACGATCTCCGCCGTGAGGCCGCCCTTCCCGAGCGCCTTCGCCGTGCCGGCCGTCGCGAGGAGGTGGAAGCCCAGCGCGTCGAGCTCGCGCGCGAGCGGGAGGAGAGCGTCCTTGTCGCCGTCGTGCACCGAGAGGAAGGCATTGCCATTTTCGGGCAGGCGGATCCCGGCGCCCAGCGCGGCCTTCAGGAACGCGAGTCCGAAACTGCGGTCGCGCCCCATGACCTCGCCCGTCGAACGCATCTCCGGGCCGAGGATCGTGTCGACACCCTCGAAGCGCCGGAACGGGAACACCGGGGCCTTGATCGAAAAGCCGAACACGGGCGGCTCCTCGGTGAGGCCGACGCCGGGCAGCGTCTCCCCGAGACAGAGCCGCGCGGCGAGGCGCGCGAGGGGCACCCCCGTGGATTTCGCGACGAACGGCACCGTGCGCGACGCCCGCGGGTTCACTTCGAGGACGAAGAGCTCGCCTCCGCGAATCGCGTACTGCACGTTCATGAGGCCCACGACCTCGAGCGCCTGACCGAGCTTGGTCGTCGCCTGGCGGATCTCGCCGAGCGCGGCGCGCGGCACGCGCCGGTACGGCGGCAGGACGGCGTACGAGTCGCCTGAGTGGATGCCCGCCTCCTCGATGTGCTGCATGACGCCCGCGATGACGACGTGCTCGCCGTCGCCGAGCGCGTCGACGTCGAGCTCGTAAGCGTCTTCCAGGAAGCGGTCGATGAGCACGGGCCGGTCGGGAAAGGCGGCGATCGCTTCCTCGAGGACGTTCTCGAGGGCCTGCTCGTCGTATGCGATGCGCATCGCGCGTCCGCCGAGCACGTAGCTCGGCCGGACGAGGAGCGGGAAGCCGAGGCGGCGGCCGACCCTGAGGCCCTCGGCGACGTCACGCGCGGCGCCCCACGGCGGGGCCTGCAGGTTCACGTCCCGCAGCAATTCGCCGAAGCGCTCGCGGTCCTCGGCGCGGTCGATCGCGTCCGGGGTCGTGCCGAGGATCGGAACCCCGGCGGCCTCGAGCGGCTTGGCGAGCTTCAGCGGCGTCTGGCCGCCGAACTGCACGAGGACGCCCTTCGGCCTCTCGCGTTCGACGACCGCCATCACGTCTTCGAACGTGAGGGGCTCGAAATAGAGCCGGTCGGACGTGTCGTAGTCCGTCGAGACCGTCTCGGGATTGCAGTTGATCATCACCGACTCGTACCCGGCGGCGGTGATCGCCTCGGCCGCGTGCACGCAGCAGTAGTCGAACTCGAGACCTTGCCCGATCCGGTTCGGGCCGGAACCCAGCACGATGACCTTCTCCCGGCTCGAGGGGTTCGATTCGTCCTCGGTCTCGTAGCAGGAGTAAAGGTACGGCGTGAGGGATTCGAACTCCGCCGCGCACGTGTCGACCCGGTTGAAGACGGGCGTCACGTCGCGTTCGAGCCGGGCGGCGCGGACCTCGGCGGTGCTCCGGCCCGAGAGCTTCGCGAGGTCCGGGTCCGAAAAGCCGCTCTGTTTGGCGCGAAGGAGAAGGCCCGCGTCGGCGAGCACGCCTCCTCCCTTGCGCCGGACGAGAGTCTCGGTCTCGAGTACCTCCGTGAACCGGTCCAGGAACCACGGGTCGATGCCGGTGATCTCCGCGACCGTCGCGACCGGCGTGCCGGTGCGGAGGGCCGCGAGGACGGAGAAGATTCGCTCGGGCCGCGGGACGCGCATCGCATCCGGCCGAACGGCGGGCGCGGGGCCGGCCGTGGCCGCGTCCGCGTCGATCCAGCCGGCCCGTCCCGTCTCGAGCGAGCGGAGGGCCTTCCCGAACGACTCGGCGAACGTGCGGCCGAGGGCCATGACCTCGCCCACGGACTTCATCTGGACGCCTAGGGTCGTGTCGGCGCCGGGGAACTTCTCGAACGTGAAGCGCGGAATCTTGACGACGACGTAGTCGAGGGACGGCTCGAAGGACGCCGGAGTCTTCTTCGTGATGTCGTTCGGGATCTCGTCGAGGTGGTAGCCGACGGCGAGAAGCGCGGCGATCTTCGCGATCGGGAACCCGGTCGCTTTCGAGGCGAGCGCGGACGAGCGCGAGACGCGCGGGTTCATCTCGATGACGATCCGGCGCCCGGTCTTCGGGTGGACGGCGAACTGGATGTTCGACCCGCCCGTCGCGACGCCCACGGCGCGGATGACCTTTTTCGCGTCGTCCCGCATGGCCTGGTACTCGACGTCGGAAAGCGTCATCTGCGGCGCAACCGTGATGGAGTCGCCCGTATGGACTCCCATCGGGTCGAGGTTCTCGATCGAGCACACGACGACGAACGTGTCGGCCGTGTCGCGCATGACCTCGAGCTCGAACTCCTTCCACCCGAGCACCGACTCCTCGATGAGGAGCTCGTGCACGGGGGAGAGCGTGAGCCCGCGCTTCACGATGGCTTCGAAATCGTCCTTATTGAAGGCGATGCCGCCCCCGGTGCCGCCGAGCGTGAACGAGGGGCGGACGACGACCGGATAGCCGAACGGCACCGCGACGGCGCGCGCCTCGTCGAGGCTTCGGGCGATGCCCGAGCGCAGGACGTCGACGCCGACTTCCTGCATGGCCTGCTTGAAGAGGAGGCGGTCCTCGCCGAGCCTGACCGAATGGATCGACGCGCCGAGGGTCTCGACTCCGTATTTCGCGAGGACGCCCGCTTCGTCGAGGGCCACGGCGAGGTTGAGCGCGGTCTGACCGCCGACGGTCGGCAGCAGCGCGTCCGGCCTCTCCTGAGCGATGATCGCCGCGACGGTGTCCCTGTCCAGGGGCTCGATGTAGGTCGCGTCCGCGAACTCGGGGTCCGTCATGATCGTCGCCGGGTTCGAATTCACGAGAACGACGCGGTAGCCCTCGCGCCGGAGCGCCCGGCACGCCTGTGTCCCCGAATAGTCGAATTCGCAGGCCTGGCCGATCACGATCGGACCCGACCCCAGTACGAGAATCGACTTGATGTCGGTGCGCTTCGGCATCGGTCGCGGAGTTTACGGGATGCGCACCGGCGGCGTTTGGCGGCGGACGCGCGTCCGCGATAGAGTCTCGCGAAATCCCGAGGAACGAGGGAAGGAGATTCTGCGAATGAGAAGAGCACTCTGGAACGGCCTCGCGGCGTGTGTCGCAATCGTGGTTCTGATGGCGTCTCCCGACGTCCTTGCCGCCAAAAAAAAGACGCCGACGTCGGCTGCCGAGGCGTCGAGCGCCTCCACGGCGGCCGACAAGGCCGCAAAGACCGAGAAGGTGAACCTGAACACGGCCGACGAAAAGGCGATCGCCGGCGCCAAGGGCGTCGGGGACAAGCTCGCGAAGGAGCTCGTCAAGAACCGCCCTTACAAGACGTGGGAAGAGGTCTCGAAGGTCAAGGGCGTCGGCTCGGGCAAGAAGCTCGACTCCCTCAAGAAGGTTCTCAAGCTGACCGAAGGCATCGCCACGAAGGACGAGGCGACGTCCGCATCCTCTTCACCTTCTAAGAAATCCTCCTCTTCTTCTTCCGAGAAGCTCGCGCCCGGGACGAAGATCAACATCAATACCGCCTCGGCCGAAGAGCTCGACAAGCTGCCGGAGATCGGGCCTGTGAAGGCGCAGGCGATCGTCGAGTACCGAAAGGCGAACGGCCCCTTCAAGTCGGCGGAGGACATCGAGAAGGTCAAGGGCATCAAGGAAGGGACATTCGCGAAGATCAAAGACTTCATAGTGGTCAAGTAAAGGAGGCCGCGCCAGCCCGGAAACGAGCGTGAGGTAGCCTCAGCGCCCCCAGTTTTCGACGGCCAGCGCCTCGAACGCCCGAAAGTCGGCGACGTTGCGCGTCACGAGGATGAGTCCGTTGACGCGGGCGATCGCCGCGATTTGACCATCGGCGAACGGAGGCGTTTTCCCGAGGCGGGAAAGCCGGGCGCGCTCGATCGCGTGAACCTCGGCAGCAGGAGTGTCGTACGAAAAGACCGGGAGGGTCGGTCCGACGACCTCCCGTAGATACGTTTCGATCAGCCCGCGCTTCCGGGCGCTTTTCGAGATCCCCGCGCCGAACAGCATTTCATGCCACGTGACGCTCGAGGTCGCGATCTCGCCCTGATGCTTTTCGAGGCGGCTGAGGATCGAAGGCTCGGGTATGGGCCGAAGCGGCTCCGAGAGAATGTCGGTGTCGAGCAGGTAGCGGGAGCTCAGATGTTCACCGGGCGCCCGGGCGACTTGTCACGGAGCCTTCCGAAGAAGGACCGGTCGATTCCGCCGCTCTTGAGGTCGTTTGCCTTTCGAAACCGGCGAAGGGCGGAAGCGAAGGAACCCCGGGCTCCCGCGAGCGTCTCGAACTCGCGAACCGAAACGATCACGGCGACGGGCCTTCCCCGTCGCGTCAGCTCCACGGGCGGCCCGGTTTCGACGTCATGAACGACCCTTGCGAGGCGATTTCGCGCGTCGGCGATGGACAGGCTTTTCGGCATGTGACCTCCAGATAGCCATCCAGAGCGCCATCATACAGCCTCAGAACGTCCGCGTGTAGACGTACGTGAAGCCGGTGACCCGGCACTTCTTGACCGGGGGCTGGAACGTGACGCTCTGGACCTCGCTCTTCGCCATCTCCGCGCGCTCCGGCGAGCCCGTCTCATTCCGGACGACGCGGACCGACCTCACGTTCCCCTTCTCGTTGATCTCGGCTTCGACGACGACCTTTCCCTTCGCTCCGGCCGTTCCGGACGCGCCCGAGCCTTCCGACATGTGGAGCATCGGCGGCGTCAGGAGGACCTCGCGCCGGTCCGGCAGGCAGCCGTCATCCTTCCGGAGAAGGTTCTTCCGGATCCAGCCCGTCCTCGTGTCCGCGAGCTTCACGTGCAGCCAACCTTCCTTTTCTTCGAAGGAGGTCAGTCGGGCGCCTTTGCTCAAACGGGCCACCGCCGGGGCCTTCGTAGACGCGGTCTCGCGAACGTTGACGGACTTCGAGCTGACGAGCCAGGAGACTTCGGCCGTCACCGGCGCCGGCTCGGGGGCCGGCGCGGGTTCGGGAGGGGGAGGGGACGGCGGTGGCGCGGAGGCGCAGCTCCAGAGACCGGCCGCGAAGACTGCCGCGACGGCGGCCGCGAAAACGCGCCTCATCGCGCCGGGCCTCCGAGGGCTTTCGCGAGAAACGCGAGCTGATCCGTGGCCTCGTCGATGAGCTTCGACGTGGGCTTGCCCGCTCCGTGGCCCGCGCGGGTCTCGATGCGGATCAGGACCGGCGCCTCGCCGGCCTGCGCTTCCTGAAGCGTCGCTGCGTACTTGAACGAATGCGCCGGCACGACGCGGTCGTCGTGGTCGGCGGTCGTGATGAGAACCGGCGGATAGGCGAAGCCCTTGCGGATGTTGTGGAGCGGGGAATAGGGGTAGATGAACTTGAACTGGTCCGCGTTTTCCGCCGAGCCGTATTCGCTGGTCCACGCCCAGCCGATCGTGAACTTCTGGAAGCGGAGCATGTCCATGACGCCCACGGCGGGAAGCGCCGCGCCGAAGAGCTCGGGATGCTGATTCAAGACGGCGCCCACGAGGAGGCCCCCGTTCGACCCGCCCGCGATCGCGAGCTTCTTCGCCGACGTGACCTTGTTTTGAATGAGCCACCGGGCCGCGGCCGCGAAATCGTCGAAGACGTTCTGCTTCTTCTCCAGCATCCCGCCCTTGTGCCACTCCTCGCCATATTCCGAGCCGCCGCGCAGGCACGCCTGCGCGAACACGCCCCCGCGCTCGACGAAGGCGAGGTATTTCACGGAGAAGGACGGCAGCTCGGGAACGTTGAAGCCGCCGTAGGCCGTGAGAAGGGTCGGGTTCGTGCCGTCCCACGCGATGCCCTTCTTCGCGACGAGAAACATCGGCACTTTCGTGCCGTCCTTGCTGGAATAGAAGATCTCTTTCGTCTCGAAGGCGGCCGGATCGAAGTCCACGCGCGGCCTTTGGAAGACGGTCGCGGTGGCCGACGCGAGGTTGAGCCGGTAGACGGTCGACGGGACCGTGAAGGAGGCGAACGTGAAGAAGGTGTCCGCATCTGACCTTCGCCCCGAAAAGCCGCTCACCGTTCCGAGGACGGGCAGCGCGATCTCCTTGCCGGGCTTGCCGTCTCGCCCGTGGATCCACACGCGCTCGGAGGCGTCCCGCATCGTGACGACGACGAATCGGCCCCCCACCGCGTGGACGGACCGGAGGACGGCATCGCCTTCTCGGATCACGTCCACGAGGACCGGGGCCGCGGCTGTGGCCGCGAGGTTCACGGACACGAGCCGGCCGCGCGGGGCGTCCCGGTCCGTGCGCAGGTAAGCGGTCGTGCCCTCGTTGTCGACCCAGGTCCATCGCGACGAGAAGTCGTCGAAGAGCTTGAGGAAGGGCGCGCCTTCCCGGGAAAGGTCCTTCACCCAGAGGCGGTTCTTCCCGCTCGAGCCGCGGGAGATCGACAGGACGAGCCAGCGCCCGTCCAAAGAGACGCGCACCTGATGGAGAAAGCCCGGGTCTTCGGAGGCATGGACGAGCACGTCGGACGCCTGCGGCGAGCCGAGGCGGTGGAAGAAGATCTTCTGGTTCTTCACGACGGCATCCAGCTCCCGGCCGGAAGCGGGCGCGTCGTAGCGGGCGTAATAGAACCCTCTGCCGTCCTTCGTGAAGGCAGGCGCCGAGAACTTGATCCACTTCAGGACGTCGCCCGTGTCGCGTGAGGACGCGACGTCGAGGACGCGCCACTCCTGCCAGTCCGACCCGCCCGAGGCCACGCCGTACGCGAGGGTTTTGCCGTCACGGGAGATCGCGATGCCAGAGAGCGCGACGGTGCCGTCCTTCGAAAGTACGTTCGGATCGAGCAGGACGCGGGGCGCGGCGCCGCCTTCGTCCACGACGTAGAGAACCGCCTGGTTCTGGAGGCCGTCGTTGCGGGAGTAGAAGAGGCGCCCTCCCTCCCTCACGGGCGTCGTGAAGCGCTCGTAGTTCCAGAGCTTCGTCAGGCGCCGCTCGAGCGCGGGCCGCTCGGGAATCGCGTCGAGGGTGGAGCGCGTCAGCGCGTTCTCGGCGTCGATCCACGCCCGCGTCGCGGGCGCATCCGGGTCCTCGAGCGGGCGGAACGGATCCGCGACCCTGGTCCCGTGGTAGTCGTCCACCTGGTCGGCGCGCGGGGCCTTCGGGTAAGCGGGGCGGGTGGCCGCGTCCCCCGCGAGAGCGCCCCCGGTCGAGAGGGCGAGAGACAGGCACAGCCCAAAGGACCTCGAGGTGGCGTGATTCATGCGCCCGATCCTAACGCCAGGGGCGGCGGCTGTACCATCCCGAGGCATGTCTCGAACCTCTCGCACGATCGCCATCCACAAATTCGGCGGGACCTCCCTGGGCGACGCGTCCCGCATCCGGAATGCCGCCCGTCTCCTCGCGGCCGCCCGAAGGAGGCGACCCGTCGTGGCCGTCGCCTCCGCCATGGGGGGCGTGACGGACGTCCTTCTCGAGGCCGCGCGCGACGCCGAGAGGGGCCGTCTCGGCCTCGCCCGGAAGGCCGTCGAATCGCTGAGGGCGCGCCACGCCGCAGCCGCCCGGGAGCTGGGGGTGTGCTTCGACGAGGCGCCGCTCCGCGAGCTCGATGCCGCGCTCCAGGGCGTCTCTCTTCTCCGCGAGCGGACGGTCCGTGTGACCGACCTCGTCTCCTCGTTCGGAGAACGCCTCTCGGCGCCGCTCCTCGCGGCCGCGCTCGCGAAGGCCGGCGTTCAGGGGCGCGCCGTCGATGCCCGCGACATGCTCGTCACGGACGACTGCCACGGCGCCGCCACGTGCGACCGCAAGCGAAGCGACCCACGCATCAAACGCAGGCTCCTCCCGATCCTTTCGGCGGGCGTCCTGCCCGTCGTGACGGGCTTCATCGCCCGGAGCGTGAAGGGCGAGACGACGACGCTCGGCCGCTCCGGTTCCGACACGACTGCCGCCCTGCTCGGGGCCGCGCTCCTGGCCCGGGAGGTCGTCATCTGGACGGACGTGGACGGCGTCCTCTCGGCGGATCCCCGCCTCGTGAAAGGGGCGCGCCTCCTTCCGCGCCTCTCGTACCGCGAGGCGGCGGAGATGACGTTCTTCGGGGCGAAGGTCCTGCATTTTCCGGCGGTCCTCCCCGCGATCGCGGCGGGGATCCCGCTCGTCATCCGCAACTCCTTCCGGCCGGAAATTCGCGGCACGACGATCGCAGCGAAGGGCGACGGCGCGTTGGGCATCCGGGCCGTCACCGCGGTTCCGGGGATGTGTCTTCTCTCTCTGGACGGGCGGGGGATGACGGGGATCCCGGGCATCGCGGCCCGCGTGTTCTCGGCCACGGCGCGTCTCGGCGTCTCGGTGGTCATGTTCTCGCAGGCCTCCTCGGAGCAGAACATCGCGCTCGTGATCCCGGACGGCGACCGCGTCCGTACGGTCGCGGCCATCGAGAAGGAATTCCGCTGGGAGCGCCTGACGGGCTCGATCGACGCCGTGAACGCGCGCGCGCCGATCGCGGTCGTCGCGGCGGTGGGCGAGGGCATGCGCGGCACGCCCGGGATCGCCGCGAAGGTCTTCGCGGCCGTCGCGCGCGCGAAGGTGAACGTCGAGTCGATCGCGCAGGGTTCGTCCGAGTGCAACATCTCGTTCGCCGTAGACGAGCGGGACCGTGTCGCGGCGGTGCGCGCGCTCCACAAGGTGGTGGGGTGAACACGGTCTCCGTCTTCGCCCCTGCCTCCGTCGCGAACTTCGGGGTCGGCTTCGACGTCCTCGGTGCCGCGCTGGACGGGCCGGGAGACGTCGTCACGGCCCGGTTCGCCTCGACTCCCGGTGTGCGCGTCCTCGCCATCACGGGCGACGGAGGGCGCTTGCCGCTCGATCCGCGCCGCAACACTGCCGCCGTGGCCGCCGCCGCGGTCCTCGCGGAATGCGGCGGTCATGGGCGAGGGCGGGCGCGCGGGATCGAGCTTTCCCTCGAGAAGGGCCTGGCCCTTTCGAGCGGCCTTGGATCGTCCGCTGCTTCCGCCGCCGCCGGAGCCTTGGCCGTGGGACTGCTCCTCGGCGTGACCGACCGAAGCCGGCTGCTCCTCGCAGCGCTGAAGGGCGAGCGCGCGGCCGACGGCTCGTGGCACGGCGACAACGTCTTCGCGTCGCTCCTCGGAGGGATCGTCCTCGTGCCGTCGTCCGATCCCCATGGCGCCCTCGAGCCCGTTTCGCTGCATGTACCGCTGAGACTTCGTCTGATCCTCGTGCAGCCGGCGCTCGAGCTGCCCACGCGCCGCGCGCGCGGCGTGCTGCCGAAGACGATTTCGATGGCCGCTCACACCGCCCATGCGGGCGCGCTCGCGCGTCTCGTCCTCGCACTTTCCACGGGCGATCTCGCGGCGGCGGGCGCGTGCCTTCTCGCGGACCGCCTCGTCGATCCGAGCCGCCTTCCGCTCGTCCCGGGCGGGCGCGCCGTCCTCGACGCGCTCCTCAGGGCGGGCGCGCACGGCGCCTGTCTCGCGGGGGCCGGGCCCTCGCTCGTCGCTCTGACCGAAGAGTCGGCCGATACGGAGAGGATCTGCCGGTCCGCGGTGGCCGCATGGAAGCGATCGGGGGTCGCGGTCCGCGCCCGCGTCCACCGGCTCGACCGCCGTGGAGCCCGGCTCGTCCGGCGCGCCCGGACGAGAGCTTGAGGCGCGCATGAAGGGCCTGTCTTCCTTCAAATGCGTCGCCTGCGCGGCGTCGTTCCCCCTCGCCGAGGCGCGCACGGCCTGTTCCCTTTGCGGCTCTCTCCTCGACGTCGTCTCCGACCTCCACGCGTTCGGCCGGACGGGTGCCGCGTGGCAGGACATCTTCGACAGGCGACGCGCGGCGCCGCATTCGGAGGCGTCGCGGCCCTTCGAGACGAGCGGCGTCTGGCGCTTCCGCGAGCACGTGCTCCCGGACCTTCCGGAGAGCGGCATCGTGAGCAAGCCCGAGGGAGCGACGCGGCTTTACGCAGGCGGCGCCCTCGGCGAGGAGCTTTCCCTCGCGCGGCTCTTCGTCAAGCACGAGGGCGAGAACCCGACCCTTTCCTTCAAGGACCGCGGCATGACGGTCGGCGTGTCGTGGGCGCGCGCGTGCGGATTCTCGACCGTCGCGTGCGCCTCGACGGGCGACACCTCGGCGGCGCTCGCGGCGTACGCCGCCGCGGTGCCCGGCATGCGCGCCGTCGTCCTCCTGCCGCAGGGAAAAATCACGGACGAACAGCTCAGCCAGGCGCTCGCATACGGGGCGACGACGCTCGGCCTCGATACGGATTTCGACGGCTGCATGCGCCTCGTCGACGAGCTGACCGCCGCGCGGCCGGTCTTCCTCCTCAACTCGAAGAACGCCGTGCGGATCGAAGGGCAGAAGACGATCGGGTGGGAGGCCGTTCAGGATCTCGGCTGGCGCGTCCCCGACTGGATCGTCATGCCGGTGGGAAACGCCGGCAACCTGTCGGCGATCGGCAAGGGCCTCCGGGAGTGGCTCGACCTCGGCGTGATCGGCAAGAAGCCGCGGCTCGCGGGCATCCAGGCCGCCGCCGCGGATCCCTTCTACCAGTCGTACCGGAAAGGCTTCGTAGAACGCGTCACGCGCGTCGCGGACGACACGGCAGCCTCGGCGATCCGCATCGGCGCGCCCGTGTCACACCCGAAGGCCGAACGCGAGATCCGTTTCTTCGACGGCGTCGTCGAGAGCGTCACGGAGCCCGAGCTCCTCGACGCGTTCGCGCTCGCGAACCGCCACGGCTTCGCGATCTGCCCGAACTCGGCGGTCGCGCTCGCGGGAGCCGCGAAGCTGCGGCAGGCGGGCGTGATCAAGAAGGAAGACCTCGTCGTCGTCGTCGCGACCGCGCACGCGCTGAAATTTTCGGGAGCGATGTCTCAGTACCACCGCGGCGCAGGGCGCCTCGCGAACCCGCCGCGCCTCCTGCCGGCGACGCTCGACGCGATCCTCGCGGCGCTCGGCTGACGCCGTCCGCGGCTCACCGGCTGCCGGCGGTGCCCCCTTAGACGTTCCCCGACGGGCTCTCGCGCGCGTAGCTGCGGATGAGCATGAGCGTCGTCGTGCCGATCTCGAATTCCGTGCGGTTTTCGAGCTCGGCCCGGTTTACGCGCTGGTCGTTCACGTAGGTGCCGTTCGTGGAGTTCAGGTCCACGACGAAGGTGTGCTCGTCCATGACCTCGATCGCCGCATGCTGGCGTGAGCACTGGATGTCCGCGACGACGATGTCGGCGTTCGCGCGCCCGATGACGACCCGCGGTTTGTCAATCTCGAAGATCCGTCCCGAGTCCGGACCGGAGATGCACGCGAGCGAGAGGCGTTGGTCGGCTGGCAGCCGGAGCTGCCGCGCCGGGTTTCTGAGGGCGCCTGTAATCGGCATCCGGTCGGTCGTGCCGGCGGCTTCGGGCATTCCGATCGGCCCCGTACCTTCGGGCGCGAGCGACGTCACCGGCACGGCCACGCGCGCGGGCGCTCCCGGAACGCCGGCCAGCGGGTTATTGTGCTTGCGGGCCTTGGAGAACGCCGTTTCGTCCAGGGAAAACTCGTCCGGGGACGGGCCGGCCGCGGAGCGCGCCGGTGAAGCGGCAGGAACGGGTGACACCGCCGGATTGCGGATTTCGAAGACCGTCGTGCACTTCGTGCACTTGATCTTCTTCACGGACGAGCCGCCGAAACGCGACTCGTCGTAATGGTAGCGGGCCTGACACGACGTGCACTGGATGATCACGCGAGGAAACTCCCGGTCGAAAGCACAGACGGCGCCATTAGAGCGTGTCCCGCATCGCCGATCAAGCCCGTACGGTCTCTCGGGCTCGCTTCACGACGCGGGGAACCGCCTCGAGGAGCCGGTCGACGTCCTCTTCGCGCGAGACGCGCCCGAACGAGAATCGAAGCGTTGCCTTGGCTTCCGCGGGCGAGAGGCCGAGGGCGAGTAGGACGCGGCTGGGAGAGGTCGTGCCGGCATGGCAGGCCGAGCCCGCCGAGACCGCGATCCCGTCGAGATCGAGCGCCGCGACGAGCGTTTCGGCTTCCGTGCCGGGAAAGACCGCCGACGTGGCGGTCGGGAGGCGGCAGCCGTTCGCGGCGTGTATCCGGGCGCCTGGCACGCGAGCGAGCAGGCCGGCCTCGAACCGGTCGCGCAGGCCGGCGAGGCGCGCCGCTTCGGATGAAAGTCGCGCCGAGGCGAGCCGGATCGCCGCGCCGAGACCCACGATCCCCGCGACGTTCTCGGTGCCGCCGCGCCGGCCGCGCTCCTGCCCGCCGCCGGCGGCGAGAGGCTGAAGCCGGACCCCCTTGCGCACGAAGAGGGCGCCGGCGCCCTTCGGGCCGCCGAACTTGTGGGCGGTGAGCGCGAGGAGATCCACCCCGAGCGCCCGCGCGTTCACGGGAATCTTCCCGACAGCCTGAACGGCGTCCGTGTGGACGACGGCCCCACGAGCGCGGGCCGGCGCCACGAACGCGGCGAGCGTGTCGAAGACGGCACCCGTCTCGTTGTTCGCGAGGATGATGGACAAGAGCGCCGCGGTTGCGGTCTCGCAGGCCGCGTCCAGGGCCGCTGCCGCCGGCACGCCGCGGGCGTCCACCGGAAGCTCCACGGGCTCGAAGCCGTCCGCGCGAAGCGAGAGCGCCGCTTCCCGGACCGCCGCGTGCTCGGCGGCCGTGAAGAGAACGCGCGTGCGCGCGGGATCGGTCTCGCGGGCCGCGCGGGCGCCCCCGCGCACGGCGAGGTTGTCGGCCTCGGTGCCGCCGGAGGTGAACACGATCTCGGAAGGCTCCGCGCCGAGCGCGGCCGCGACTTCGGCGCGGGCCGTCTCGACCGCTTCGCGCGCGGCCCGGCCGGGACCGTGGGTGGACGAGGGATTCGCCGAAAGGCCCTCCAGCCACGGGCGCATCGCCGCGAAGACCTCGGGGTCGAGGGGCGTCGTGGCGTGGTGGTCGGCGTAGACGAGGCGAGCGTCGGCGATCAAGAAACCGAACCTCCGGACGGCCGATTGTAGGGTCCGGGGACGCCCGGAAACCGATTGCCGGGGGGCCTGGACGTAATAAAAGGACGTCGAGACGTGGAATCTGTCTTGCGAGCGTTTGCCGGGCAGAGGCTCGCCGACGGAGAATCGGAGCTTCCACCGGAGGTCAGGATGCGGTCGGGCCGGTCGTTCCTGGGAGTCGTCGCCCTCCTGGCCGCTGCCCGGCTGGGGGCCGACGGCCCTGCCGCCACGCCCACACCGTCACCCGCACCCACGAACGTGACGGTGCCCCCGCTCGTGGCCGTGAATCCGCAGGCCCCCGCGCCCCAGTCGGCCCGCGGCCCGGAAGCGATCAAGCTCTTCGGGCGCCTGGACGACGACCGGTCGGCGGTATTCATCGCCTCCGGAACGCCGGACGCCCGCGTGACGGTGCGTTGCCCCGACACGTTCGGCACGCTCGAGATCTGGACGTACCTCGAGCACCCGACGCTTGGGAAGAACGCCCGCATCGTGTTCTATCCGGAGTCCCCGACCGGAACCTACCGCTACTGGACCGTGCTCGAGGGTGAAGGCGTTCTCCTCGCGCCGGCGGCGAAGGGAGGGCTCGCGGCGGTCGAGGCGGCGCCCGGCGCCTGCGCGGACGCGCTCCTCGTCGTCTCGACCGTGAAGGACGTCACGCGGCGTCAGGGCGACAACAACGGCGGCCTCGCCGAGCGCGGCGCCCTTGCCGTGCCGCACTTGCTTTCGCCGCCCGGCGCGAAGGTGGAGGCGCCCCCGCCGCTCCTCGTCTCGAACAAGCCGCTCACCGGGAAAGAGCGCAAGAAGCTCATGGCCGAGATGCCTGAGAAGTACCGGCAGTTCCTCACGGACGTGGAACCGATCATCACGGACGTCGAACGCGACACGCTGCTCAAGCTCGGCGAGGACTATCAGCGCGAGCACTTCCTCGACGACTTCTGGAAGCGCCGCTCGCTCGCGCCGGACGGGATGCGCATCGCCTTCAGGGACATCTACGAAATGCGCCTCCAGCAGGCCAAAGAGCGCTTCCGGAACACGAATACGGACCAGGGCCGCATCTATCTCGTGAACGGGCCGCCGGACGGCATCAAGAAGATCGACTGCCAGGACATCTACTGGCCGATTCAGATCTGGTACTACGAGCGGCTCGAGTCGCTTCGCCTCTCGAAGGTCCTCCTGCTCTTCTACCAGCCGTTCGGCGCCGGCGATTACAGGATGTGGACGCCGCTCGACGGGCCTCAGGCGATCGTCGCGGGGGGCGTCCCGGGCGCGCTCGGGGCCGGCGCCGCCCGCCGCGTGGACTTCTCGCGCTGCACGGAATCGAGGGACGTGCAGGCGGCGATGAGCGCCGCGTCGGCCATGTTCGGACAGGCGGGCGCCCTGAAGCTGGCCGACGACATCCGCCAGGGCCCGAAACCGGACGTCGAGGGCGCGGACCGTATCCTCCAGATGACGACCGACATACAGGCGGGCGCCGTGACGCTGCCGCTCCAGCGCGTGTTCCGCTTCCCGGAGGCGATCGGGAGCCGGATGCGGATGGAGCTCGCGGTCCTCCTCGAGCGGGACTCGCTCACGAAAAAGCAGATCGGGGAGGAGACCTTTTTCGACGTTGACGTCGTCGGAGAGGTCGTGCGCGACGGCCGCCTCATCGACAACTTCCGCTACCGTTTCGATTTTCCGGCCAGTACGGTCAGCGGTCCGTTCGTCCCGCTCACGGTCGAGCGCGACCTCTACCCTGGGGAATACCGCCTCAAGGTGAAGGTGTCCGACGCGAACCGCAACGCCGCCGCCCTCATCAGCGAAAAGCTCAAGGTTCCCGACGTGCCGGACGCCACGATCTCCGCCGAGGAGAAAGCGGCGCGCGAAGCGGCCCGGAAGGCCGTCACGGAGCTCGTCGAGAACAGCGGCTCGAAGGGCTCTCTCTCGCTGATTCCCCTCGCACGCGAGATCGCCACGGGCCTCATCCGCTTCGAGACGCGCGCCTCGTCGAACGACATCGCCTTCACCGAGTTCTACCTGAACAACACGCGGATCGTGACGAAGCGCCGGCCGCCGTTTGCGGCGGACCTCGACCTCGGCGAGCTGCCGCGCAAGCACGTCGTGAAGGTGATCGGCTACGCGAAGGACGGGAGGCCCATCGCCCAGGACGAGGTCACGCTCAACGAAGGCCGCGAGGCCTTCCGCCTGCGCATCATGCAGCCGGCGAAGGGCGTGAAGCTCGAGGGCGCGACGCGCATCGTGGCCGACGTCGCCGTGCCCGAGACGAAGCGGCTCTTACAGGTGGAGTTCTTCGTCAATGACAAGCGCACGGCGGTCCTCTACCAGGAGCCTTTCCAGCAGGTCGTGGACGTGCCGAAGAGCCTGGATCTCGGGTTCCTGCGCGTCGTGGCGACGCTCGACGACGGCACGACGACGGAGGATCTGAGGTACTACAACGCGCCGAAGTACCTCTCCGAGGAGAACGTCAGGGCCGTGGAGCTCTACACGAGCGTCTTCGCGAAGGGCCGGCCCGTCACGGGCCTCGCGAAGGAGAACTTCACGATCCTCGAGGACACCGTGCCGCAAACGCTCGACGGTTTCGAGGTCGTGACCAATCTGCCGCTGTCGCTCGGCATCGGCGTGGACACGTCCGGCTCGATGGAGGAGTCGATCGTCGAGGCGCAGAAGGCGGCGGTGGAGTTCCTCAAGGACGTCATGGCGAAACGCGACCGCTGTTTCCTCGTGACCTTCGACAACGAGCCCCAGCTCGTCTCGCGCTTCACGACGGACCGGGACCGGCTCGCGCAGGCGCTCGCGGGCATTCGCGCCCAGGGCTCCACGGCGCTGTGGGACGCTCTCGTCTACGGTCTGTACCAGTACCAGGGAACGCGGGGCCGGAAGGCGTACGTCATCCTCACCGACGGCGAGGACCGAAGCTCGCACTTCACGTTCCAAGCCGCGCTCGACTACGCGAAAAAGACCGGCGTCGCCGTCTACTTCGTCGGCCTGCGCATCGGCTCGACGCAGCTCGACGTCCGCCACAAGCTCGGAAAGATCTCGCGGGAGACGGGAGGCACGGTCTACTACGTCGATTCCGCGCGCGGCCTCGCGAAGATCTACGCCGAGATCAACGAGGAGCTGCGCAGCCAGTACCTCCTCTCGTACCTCCCACAGAACAGGTCCGTGACGAGCCAATGGCGGAAGGTCGAGGTGAAGATGACGCCCTCGAACCTTTCGGCCCGGACGATCAGCGGGTACTACCCATAGGGGGGTTATCCTCCCGATCCGTGCCACCTCTCATCGTCTTGGCATCGGGCTCCCCTCGTAGAAAAGAAATTCTTGCGTCTCTCGGGCTCCGCTTCGAGGCTCGTGCGACGGACGTGGACGAGTCGCTCCTTCCCGTCGAAGATCCCTTCGACGCGGCCGAGCGTCTCGCGCGCGCGAAGGCCGTGGCCGTCCGCGAGGTGGCTCCCGACGCGCTCGTCGTGGCGGCCGACACGCTCGTGGTGCTCGAGGGCGCCGCGCTCGGAAAGCCCCGGGACCGCGCGGACGCGCGCCGGATGCTCTCGGCTCTCGCGGGGCGGACCCACGACGTCGTGACGGGCGTCGCCTGCGCGCGAGGAGGCCGCGTCGTCTCGGGCCGCGAGACGACGCGCGTCGTCTTCGCGCCGATGTCGCGGGCCGAGATCGCGGCGTACGCCGCGACGGGGGAGCCCGACGACAAGGCGGGCGCCTATGCCGTGCAGGGCATCGGGAGCCTCTTCGTGGAGCGCGTGGAGGGCAGCCCGTCGAACGTCGTGGGGCTTCCCGTGCGGCTCCTCTACCGGCTCGCGTCAGAGCTCGGCGTGGATCTCGCCCGCGCCGTCAAGCCCTGATCACGGTCAGACCCTGATCGCGGGAACCTCGCCGGACACGTCGCGCGCCGCGGCGCGGGCGAGCTGGAGAACGCCGGCGAAGACGCGGTTCCCCGTGAGAATGGCGGCGCCCGCGCGCACCTTGAGGGGGCGGGCGACGGGCCCCTTTCCTTCCCGCCACGGCTGAAACGTCTCGCCGAGCCGCGCCACCTTCAGCTTGCAGGCCTCGAGGTCGGCCTCGACGAGAAGGGCGAGGAATTCGTCGTCCTCCCACCGGAAGAGAAAGTCCGTCAGGCGAAGGTTCGCATGGAGCGTGTTCGCGACAGTCCGCACGATGCCGTCGACGGTGGCGGCCTCTTCCTCGCGCACGAAGGAATCCCAGTTCGTGAGGACGACCGACATCACGGAGAGGATCACCTTGTGCCGCCGCGCGCGCTCGAGCTCGCGCTCGATGATCTCGTCGAAAAAGGCGCGGCTGTAAGCGCCGGACTGGGGATCCCGGATGAGAAGCGGGGGGACCATGGGCGAATCCTATCCCGGCCGCCCGCTCTGTCGTAGTCTGGCCTGTCATGACGCCTTCGACGTCCAAGTCCGTTCCGCTCGCCGCCTTCGTCGCGGCCGCCCGCGGAGAAGCGCCCGCCGATCTCGTCCTTCGGAATGCCCGGATCGTGAATGTGCTCACGGGCGAGATCCACGATGGGACCGTGGGAGTGAAAGGCGACCGGATTCTTGGCTTCGGCGACTACCGCGCGGCCCGGAAGGACGACGAGATCGACCTCGAGGGCGGCTATGTCGCCCCCGCGCTCTGGGACGCGCACATCCACATCGAGTCCACGATGACGACCCCGTCCACCTTCGCGCGTCTCGCGGCCGCGCACGGCACCGCGGCCGCGATCACGGACCCGCATGAGATCGCGAACGTGCGCGGCGTGCCCGGGATCCGGGCGTTCCTCGACGCGTCGGCGGGCCTTCCCGTCGACGTCTTCGTCATGCTGCCGTCGTGCGTGCCGTCCACGCATCTCGAAACGGCGGGAGCCGTGCTCTCGGCGTCCGACCTCGCGCCGCTCTACGACCTGCCGAATGTCCTCGGCCTGGCCGAGATGATGAACGTGCCGGGGTTCCTCCTTGGGGATCCGGGCGTAGCCTCGAAGGTCGAGGACGCACGCCGCCGCGGCGTGCCGGTCGACGGTCATTCGCCGCTCCTCTCCGGGCTCGACCTGAACGCGTACATCGGCGCCGGCATCCGGTCCGACCATGAATGCCTCTCGCGCGCCGAGGCGCACGAGAAGGTGCGGCGCGGAATGTCGATCTGGATCCGCGAGGGGACGGCCGCGAAGAACCTCGACGACCTCCTGCCGCTCGTCACGCCCGCGAACTCCGAACGTTTCGCGTTCGCGACGGACGACCGGCACCCGTGGGACCTCCTCGCGCACGGTCATCTCGACCACCACGTCAGGCGGGCCATCGCGCTCGGCCTCGACCCCGTGATCGCGATCCGCCTCGCGTCCTTTTCGTGCGCGCGCCATTACGGCTTCCGGGACCGCGGGGCCGTCGCGCCCGGGTACCGGGCCGACCTCCTGACGTTCGAGCGGCTCGACGACTTCCGGCCCGATCTCGTGGTCCTCGGCGGCCGGCGCGTCGCGAAGGGCGGACGGCTGCTCGAGGAGGTCCCGGGAGCCCCGATGGAACCTGGGCCGGGTTTCCACGTCGACGGCTTCGACGGCTCGCGCCTCCGTGTTCCGGCCGGCGCGGGCGCCTCGCTGCGCGTCATCGAGGTGCGTGCCGGTTCGCTCGCGACCGGCGCGTCGCTTCAGAGAGCGCGCGTCGCCTTTGGCGGGGCGGAGGCCGACGTCTCGCGCGACCTCCTGAAGCTCGCGGTCGTCGAGCGCCACCGCGGCACCGGAAACGTCGGCGTCGCCTTCGCGCGCGGCTTCGGCCTCAAGCGCGGCGCCATCGCGTCGTCGGTTGCGCACGATTCACACAACGTCGTGGTCGTGGGCGTCGACGACGTCTCGATGGAGACGGCGGTCCGGCGCGTCGCGGCGATCGGCGGCGGAATCGTCGTGGCGGACGGCGCGCAGACGCTCGCCGAGGTTGCGCTCCCCGTGGCCGGCCTGATGTCGAACGCTTCGATGGCCGACGTGGACGCCGCCGAGCGCCGTGCGAACGAGGCCGCGCGGACGCTCGGCGGGACGATGGATCACCCGTTCATGACGCTCGCGTTCCTCGCGCTGCCCGTGATCCCGGAGCTGAAGCTCACGGACAAGGGCCTCGTGGACGTTGCGAAGTTCGACTTCGTGAGCGCCGTCGTCTGAGAAGGTCAGTTCTGCGGGGGGCCGCCGCGGCGCATGCCGCGCTGCTGGCGGTGGGCGGCGATCCAGCCGTCGAGCTTCGCCCGCTGCTCGGGTGTGAGGACCGCGTCGATCTCTGTCCGCACGGCCTTCATTTTCGCCGCGGCAGCCTGGCCGTCCGCCCGCACTTTCAGGAACGCGGCGCCCACGGCCGCCGGATCGGGGGTCGCGGCCGAGGCAACGGCCTTCAGGGCCTGGCGGTCCGCCTTGGTCTGGGCGCGGAAAGCCATCCCCTCGTCCTTGTGCGACGCGAAGATCGCCGTGACCTTGTCCTTCTGGGCGTCGGTCAGGTCGAGGGTCGCCATCGCCGCGCGGATCCCGCGGGCGAGCCGCCCGGGCGCGGGCTGGGCCTGGGCAATGGCCGTACCGGCCGCGAGGGCGCCCGCGAGAATCAGGGTCGCGGCGCCGAAAAGCTTCTTCTGGAATGGGTTGTGTGTCATTTTTTCCGTCCTCGTGGCGGGCTTGCCGTCCGCCGACGGGGATGAGACGCACGGGCCGCGCGGACGTTTACCGCCTCAGAACCGCTCGCCGACGAGGACGATCGCGCCCGTGGGCTTCGGGACGCCGCTCTTCGGCTCGACCGAGACGGCGAACTTCACGGGCGCCCCGTCCAGCGTCTCCTGCCTCGAGATCGGGATCACCGTCGCGGCGTCGCTCTTCGCGTCGAACGTCCCGGCGGGCACGGGTTGATCGCCGACGAAGGCCCACAGCTCGTAGCTCTTCTCGAGCGGCAGCGGCGGGAGGCCGCTGACCCAGAGAATTCCCTGCTTCGTCCCGGGGTTCCAGAGGAGCTTCGCCCGCGCGGCAGGGTTCCCCTCGAGGCCCTTCAGGAGCGCGACCTGGACGCGCGGATCCTTCAGCCAGGCGAGCTCGCGCTCCTTCTCCTGCAGATCGTTGGTCTTCTCGTAAAGCAGTCCTTCGAGCTGCGCGACGTTGATGCGCGTGGCGCCGAGGTCGGCACGCGTCGCGTACCAGAGCGCCCCGAACGCCATGGCGAGCATGAACGACGCGGCGACGCCGAGCGCCCAGATCATGGTCACGAGACCGCGGTCCGGGAGCGCCGCCGACGCGGGGAGAGAAGACGAGAGAGAAGACGAAAGCGGCGCGACCTCGACGAGCTCCGCCGGGAGATCCTGCTCGGGCACGCCGAGCCCGACCTCGCGGTCGCCCGCGGCGATTCTCTCGACAGGGTCTGGGTCGGCCGGCGTGCTCAAGACAAGATGTATCCGCGCTCAGCGTGCCCGGCCGGCCGAGAGGTGTCAAGCACCAGGGGATTACGGAGAGGCCCGGCGCCGCGGATTGACGCTGCGGGATGGGGCCGGTACCGTCGCTCCATGTCGAAGAGAACGCGTTCCAACGAGGGCGGCCAGGCGCCCCTGCCGTTCGAGGCCGAGATCCCGCTTCCCGAAGAGGCCCGGCGCCGCTACCTGAACTACGCGCTTTCGGTCATCACATCGCGCGCGCTCCCCGACGTGCGCGACGGCCTCAAGCCCGTCCAGCGCCGGATTCTCTTCGCGATGTACCAGAACCTTCATCTGATGCCGGACGCAAAATTCAAGAAGTCCGCATCGGTTGTCGGTGACGTAATCGGCAAGTACCACCCGCACGGCGACGTCGCGATCTACGACGCGATGGTCCGGATGGCGCAGCCCTTTTCGCTCCGCGCGCCGCTCGTGGACGGGCACGGCAATTTCGGTTCCCTGGACGGCGACTCGGCGGCGGCATACCGGTACACCGAGGTGCGCCTGCGCCCTCTCGCGATCGAGCTCCTCTCCGAGATCCGCAAGAAGACCGTCGACTGGCGGCCGAACTTCGACGGCGTCCATTTCGAGCCCGTCGTCCTGCCCGCGCGCTATCCGAACCTCCTCATCAACGGCGCGACGGGCATCGCGGTTGGCATGGCGACGGCGATCCCGCCTCACAATCCCGTCGAGGTTCTCGACGCCGCGATCGCGGCCGTGGACGACCCCGAGTCGGACCCGCTGCGTTTCATCAAAGGGCCGGACTTTCCGACCGGCGGACTCCTCGTGTCGAACAAGCGCGAGTTGCGCGCGATCTACGAGAACGGGCAGGGCACGCTCAAGCTGCGCGGCGAGTGGGAAGCCGAAGAGGGCGCGCGCGGGGCGCAGACGATCGTCGTCACCTCGATTCCGTACGCGCTGGAGAAAGCCGCGCTCGTCGCGAAGATCGCGGACGTCATCATCGAGCGCCGCCTCCCGGTCCTCGTGGACGTGCGCGACGAGTCGACCGACGAGGTCCGCATCGTCCTCGAGATCAAGCGCGACACGGACCCCGCGCTCGTCATGACGTACCTCTACAAGCACACGCCGCTCGAGACGACGGTGCCCGTGAACCTGACGTGCCTCGTGCCGACGGCGAACCCGGACGTCTGCGAGCCGGCGCGCCTCCCGCTCGCCGCGATCCTCCGGCACTTCCTCGACTTCCGCCTCGAGACGGTGAGGCGCCGGTTCGTCTTCGACCTCGAGGAGCTGAAGCTACGCATCCACCTCCTCGAGGGCTTCATCGTCATCTACGACGCGCTCGACGAGGCGATCCGCATCATCCGCAAGTCCGACGGCAAGGCGGACGCCGCCCAGAAGCTCATGAAGCGCTTCTCGCTCGACGAGGAGCAGGTGGAGGCGATCCTCGAGACGAAGCTCTACAAGCTCGCGCGGCTCGAGATCGACGCGATCCGCGCCGAGCTGAAGGAAAAGCAGGCCGAGGCCGCCATCATCGAGGCGATCCTCGAGTCCCGGAAGAAGCTCTGGAACGAAGTGAAAGGCGAGCTCGCCGAGGTGCGCGAGATGCTCCTCGGCGAGAAGCGGCGGACGAAGGTGTCGGCGAGCGTCGAGGAGCCCACATACGCCGCCGAGGCCTTCATCCAGCATGAGGACACCTACGCCGTCGTCTCGCAGGACGGGTGGCTGAAGCGTCAGCGCGAGATGAAGGACCCGAAGTCCACGCGCCTCCGGGAAGGCGACGAGGTCCTCGCCGTCCTGCAGGGCTCGACGAAGGAGTGCGGCGTTCTCTTCTCGAACCACGGCACGGCCTACGTGCTGCGGCTCAACGACGTGCCGCCCTCGACGGGCTATGGCGAGCCCGTGCAGAAGCTCTTCAAGTTCGGGGACGGCGAGCGCGTCGTCGCGGCACTCTCCATGGACCCGCGCCTCACGCGGCCGAAGAACGTCACCCTCCTCGCCGCCACGCGCCGCGGCCTCGTTCTGAGGTTCTCGCTCGATCCGTTCCGCGAGGTGACGACGCGCGCCGGCCGCCGCTTCGCGAAGCCCGCGAAGGGCGACGAGATCGCCGCGGTGTTCGTCTGCGACGAGAAGGACCTCGTGGCTCTCGCCTCCGAGAAGGGGCGCGCGATCCTGTTCTCGGCGAAAGAGGTCCCCGTCCTCGCGGGGCCGGGCAAGGGCGTCATCGGCTTCAAGCTCGCGCCGGACGACCGCCTCGTGGGCGCGGCCCTCTTCGGCGACGACGAGAAGCGCGCGACGCTCACGCTCGTGAACGGCAAGGGAACCGAGCACACGATCACGAAGCGGTACACGCCCGTGTCGCGCGGCGGGAAGGGCTTCGAGCTGATCAAGCGGGATCGGCTCGTGAAAGCGCTCCCGCCAGACCTGACTCTCGTAGACTTCGAGGGGAAGGGAACCTGATGGAGGTCGTTCTCGCCGAGAAATATGGTTTTTGCGCCGGCGTGCGCGTGGCGGACAAGCTCGTTCGCATCGCGGCCGCGAAAGGCCAGAAGGGCGCGATCTTCGGGCAGGTCGTCCACAACGAGAGCGTCGAGAACGAGATGGCGCGGCTCGGGTTCCCGACGGTGCAGGATCTCGAAAGCGCGAAGGCCCACGACGCGCGCATCGTCTTCTCGGCGCACGGCGTCGCACCGTCCGTGCGGGCCGAGGCCGCCTCGCTCGGCCTCAGTGCGATCGACACGACGTGCAAGTTCGTGATGGACATCCACCGGGAAATCGCCCGCTCGCTCGCGGACGGGGCCTTCCTCGCGATCCTCGGCCAGGCGGACCACCGCGAGGTCGTCGGCTACACGAAGGACCTCGACCCCGCGCGCTATCGCGTCTTCTACAGGCTCGAAGAGGTCACGTCCTTCGACTGGTCGCGCGTCCCGCGCGTCAAGATCGTGTTCCAGACCACGATCAACTCCGAGTCGTTCGCGCCGCACGTCGAGGAGATCCGCCGCCGCGTTCTCGACACGCGCATCGCCGACACCATCTGTTACGCGACGAAGGAAAACCAGGATGCGCTTCGCGTCCTCTGCGACGATCCCGCGATCGACGCGATCGTCGTCATCGGCGGGAAGTTCAGCAAGAACACGAAGGAGCTCGCGCGCATCGCGCAGGCGAAGAAGCCGACGTTCCTGATCGGCACGGCCGCGGAGCTCGACGTCGCGGCGCTTCACGGCATGAAGAAGGTCGGCGTCTCGGCGGGCGCGTCGACGCCCGACTACGACGTCGAGGCCGTGATCGAGAGACTCGAAAAGGCCACTTCGTGAGCGCCCCTGAAATCGTCTCCCCGCCGTCCGGGCCGCCCGCGGTCGATAACGCGGGATTTGCCACGCTCGAAACGGTCTTCGAGGCTCTCGGACGGGCGGCCATAGTCCTGGACAGCGAGTTCCGGATCCTGCGCGCCAGCTTCTCTCTCGACGAGATCGCCGGCCCCGGAACGGTGGCCTCGATGCTCGGGAAGCCGATTGAGGAGCTGGTCGGCGCGAAGCTGTTCGGCCCGACGGACACGCTCCGCGAGGCTCTGACGAACGGGCGGCGAGAGGAGGGCCGGCGCGCCGTCCTGCGCTGCGGCGCGGGCAGCGCGCGTCTCGTCTCGCTGACGGCCGCGGTGATCCCGCAGCACGTCTCGAACCACTGCGATCCGCGCGCCCGGTATCTCATCGTGGTCCGTCCCGCCGAGAACGACGACAGCCTTCTGCAGAGCATGATCGTCTCGCACGGACTCGTGGCCCGGTCGCCGGCGATGCTCAAGATCGTCCATCTCGTCGAATCGCTCTCCCAAAGCACCGCCACGGTCCTGATCACGGGCGAGAGCGGCACCGGCAAGGAGGTCATCGCCCGGACGCTGCACGTGAACTCGCTCCGCAGCGCGGGCCCGTTCGTGGCGGTCAACTGCGGGGCGCTGTCGGCCGACCTGCTCGAGAGCGAGCTGTTCGGTCACGTGAAGGGCGCGTTCACGGGAGCGGTGAGGGATCGCGTCGGACGGCTCGAGCTCGCGCGCGGCGGCACGATCTTCCTCGACGAGATCGGCGACGTGCCGCTGCACTTGCAGGTGAAGCTTCTGCGCGTCCTGCAGGAGCGGCAGTTCGAGCGCGTCGGCGAGAGCGCGCCGCGCAAGATGGACGCGCGGATCATCGCCGCGACGAACCAGGATCTTCTGGAGATGATTCGGGCGGGGCGTTTCCGCGAGGATCTCTACTACCGCCTGCGCGTCGTCCCGATCCACCTTCCGCCGCTGCGCGAGAGGCCGGAGGACATCGCCCTCATCGCCCAGCACCTCCTCGCGCACATCGGCGGCCGCGCGGGTCGGGCGCTGCGCCTCTCGCCTGACACGCTGAGCGTGCTCGAGACCTGCCCTTGGCCCGGAAACGTCCGCGAGCTCGAGAACGCGCTGGAATACTCGGTTGCGCTCTGCACGGGTCAGACGATCCAGATCGAGGACCTCCCGCCGGAGTTCCGCGGGGCCGAGGCTCTGCCTCCGCCACGCGATGCGGCGGCGCTCCGCGCGGCCCTGCCGGTCGGGATTCCCGCCGAACCCGAGCGCGAGCGGATCGTGAGGGCGCTGGCGGCTCACCGCTGGAACCGGAATCGTGCCGCCCAGGCGCTCGGCCTGTCCCGCAGCACGCTCTGGAGGCGGATGCGCGACCTGGGCATCGAGTGAGCTCGCGCCGCGACTTCCTCGGACGGCTCTGGACGTGGACGGGGGGCGCGCTGGCCGCGGCCTCCGTGCTCGTTCTTTTCCGCGCCCTGAGGTCCGCCGCTCCTTCCGTCCGCGAGGCCGCGCTGGACGCCGCAGCCGTCTCGCGCGCGGTTGCCTCCGGCGGCGCGGTCGTCGGCGAGCTCTTCGTGATCGGGAGCGCCGAGGCCCCCGTCGCGCTCTCCCTCGCGTGCACACACCTCGGCTGCCGCGTCGCGGGCGCGCCCGGCGGCTTCGCCTGCCCGTGCCACGGCAGCCGCTTCGACGCCGCGGGCGGCCCGGTGGCGGGGCCTGCGCGCTCCGCCCTCGCGCGCGTGCCGCTCGCGAGGCGCGGGGACACGTGGATCGCCCGCCTCTGATGGACGCGCCCGCCCCGGGGGCCGGCGCTCCCTCGGGAGGCTTCGGGCGGCTCTCGTTCGGCTTCCTCGCGGTGAGCGTCCTGAGCGGCACCCTTCTCGTCCCGTTCTATACGCCCGCGGCGGCGTGGGAGAGCCTCGAGAAGATCCAGAGCGGCCTCGCGTGGGGATTCTTCCTGCGCGCGGTCCACGCGTACGCGAGCTTCGGCGTCCTCGTGGCGACGGCCGCGCACGCCGTCCAGGTCCTCGCGGCGCGCACCGAGCGTCAGCTCCCGGCCGGCGTGTGGTGGCGTTCGGTGCTCCTTCTGCCCGTAACGGTGGCCGCTCTTCTCGGCGGCTTCGTCCTGCGAGGAGACGCGGAAGCGGTCGCCGCTCTCGCGATCTGGCGTCGCATCCTCGAGTCGCTCCCGCTCGCGGGCGCCGAGATCGCGCGCCTCTTCCTGGGATCGGTCCCGGGCGACCTCGGCGCCGTCGCCCTCCACCACGCGGGGACCCTCACGCTCCTCCTCTGGCTCTTCACGGCCGAGCATGCTGGCCGCTTCATCCCGGACGCGCGCGGGGCGGTCCTCGCCGCCCTCGTCTCCCTCGCGCTCGCGGGCACGGTCCCGCTGCCCCTCGGGGCGCCTCCGGCCGCCGCGCCCGCGCACCTCCTCGGCCCGTGGTCGCTTCTTGGGCTGCAGGGCGCGCTTGGCTACCTCGCGCCCGCGGCCGGCTGGCTTCTCCCACTCGCCTTCGTCCTCCTCCTCGGCCTCGTGCGGCACGCGGAAGGCCGCGTCCGGCGGGCCCTTCTCGCCACGCTCGCCGCATCGTGCGCGGCGTATGCCTTCTTCACGGTCCGGGTCTTGCTCTCGTCCAGAGTCTGATGTTCCGGACGTTCGCGTTCGTCGCGGCTCTCTGCGCGGCGCTTCTCGGCCTTCTCACGGCCTGGAGTCGCGAGGCGCGGCGCGAGCGGGCGATCGGCCGCGGCGCGGACCGCGCCGGCGGCCGCGTCGAGCGGTGCGTGACGTGCCACGCGAAGGCGTCCGAGGACCCCGGCGGCGCGCACGCGCGCCTCGCGCTCGGCTGCGCGTCCTGCCACCTCGGCAACCCGCTGGCCTTCTCGAAGGAGCGCGCGCACGAGGGGCTCGAGAGAGAGCCCGGCGCGCTCGCGACGGTGCGCGAAACGTGCGGGCGGGAGGGCTGCCACGCGCGCGAGGCCGCGCGCGTGGCGTCCTCTCCGATGGCGCGCGCGAGCGGGATCGTCTCGGTCGATCGCTTCGCGTTCGGCGAGATCCCGTCGCCGGACGGGAGCGAAACGATGACCGACGTCCTCCGCGCCGCCAACCCCACGGCCGCGCAGAGTCACCTCAGGAGGCTCTGCGCAGGGTGCCACCTCGGAACGCGGCGGGTGAGCCGCGACGACGCGATCCACGGCAACGGCTCGGGCTGCTCCGCGTGCCACGTCGAGCGGCGTCTCCCGGGCGCGCCGCCGCGCGCGCATCCGCCGGTCGACTCGCGCGTCGGCGACGATCGCTGCCTCGGCTGTCACAACCGGAGCCTGCGCATCGCGCTCTCGTACGAGGGCCTCGCCGAGATCGAGCCCTTCCAGGCGAAGGGGCCGGACGCCGCGTGCGCGGCGCCGGTCGCGCTCGTCGCGCTTCACGATGGCCGCCCCGCGTGCCGCGTTTCGCCGGACGTCCACCGCGAGGCCGGGATGGCCTGCATCGACTGCCACCTTCACACGGACCTCATGGGCGACGGGACCGCCCGCGCGCACAAGGAGGAACAGGTCGAGGTGACGTGCGAGGTCTGCCACGGGCCGGCCAGGCAAAGCGGAGAGCGCGCGTGCTCGTCTTTCTCGCGGTGGACGCTCGTGCGCAAGTTGGACGGCGCAGTCCTGCCGGTGAAGCAAACGCCGCGCGACGCGAACCACGCGCGGAAGGGGCACGAGCGCCTCTCGTGCAGCTCCTGCCATGCGGCGTGGGTGCCCACGTGCGACACGTGCCACACGTCCTTCGACCCCGGGAAGCGGCAGTGGGACTTCGCCGCGGGGAAGGAGACGGCCGGCGCGTGGGTCGAGAGGTCCGAAGGCTTCTCGTGGGCGCCGCCGCTCCTCGGCGTGCGCGGCGACGGGCGCATCGTCCCCGCAACGCCCGGGATGATCCTCGACATGGATGCCTCGGCGGCCGGAGGCGGGAAGACGGCGCGCCGTCTCCTCTCGCCGGTCGAGCCGCACACGACGGGCCGCAAAGCGCGCACATGCGAGAGCTGCCACCGCGCGCCGCCCGCGCCGGAGTTCGAGGGCGGAACGCGGACGGGTTTTCGCGGCCTGAATGCGGCCGAGAGGAGGCGCGTGGCGGAAGCGAGACTCGACCGCCGCTGACCGATGGGACGAGCTGTTTCAAAACAGCTTGCCACCGCTGAAACGCTTCGTCGCAGGGTGAAACGCGACGTTTCGCGACACCCCGCTTTTCCTGACCTTCTAAGAGATCTCCTCTTGGCCCGCTTCTTGTACTCCGGAGTCACATACGAGCACCCGCTCGTCTGGAGAACGAGATGGCCCAGAGCCGGCGCGAGTTCATCAAGATCGGGAGCGCGGGCGTCGCGGTCGCCGCGGCAGGCACCGGCCTCGCCACGCAGTGGTGGGGCCTCGATCCTGACGTCGTCCACGATCCCGGAACGGACGGCGACCGGGTCGTCCCGACGTTCTGCGAGCTCTGCTTCTGGAAATGCGGCCTCCTCGCGCACGTGAAGAACGGCCGCGTCACGAAGATCCAGGGAAACCCCGATCACCCGCTCTCCAACGGCCACCTCTGCCCGCGCGGAACCGGCGGCATGGGTCTCCTCTACGATCCGGACCGCCTCAAGAAGCCGCTCCTGCGCCGGAACGGCAAGCGCGGGGACCAGACTTTCGAGGAAGTCTCCTGGGAGACGGCCCTCGACTTCACGGCCGAAAAGCTCCTGAAGATCCAGAAGGAGTCCGGACCGGAGAAGGTCGCGCTCTTCTCGCATGGATTCGGCGGCTCTTTCTTCAAGCACCTCCTGTTTGCCTACGGCTCGGCGAACGTCACGGCGCCGTCCTACGGGCAGTGCCGCGGGCCGCGCGAGGTCGGTTTCCAGCTCACATACGGGGCACCCGTCGGCTCGCCGGAGGTGCTCGACATCGCGAACGCGCGCGTCATCACGCTCCTCGGGTCGCACCTCGGCGAGAATATGCACAACACGCAGGTGCAGGACTTCGCGGCGGCGATCTCGCGCGGCGCGACAGTCATCGCCGTCGACCCGCGCTTCTCGACCGCCGCGGGCAAGGCGCGGTACTGGCTCCCGATCAAGCCCGGGACCGACCTCGCCCTCCTCCTCGCGTGGATGCACGTGATCATCAACGAGGGCCTCTACGACCGCGAATACGTCGGGACCTACACGACCGGCTTTACGGAGCTCAAGGCGCACGTCGCGGACAAGACCCCCGAGTGGGCCTTCACGGAGACGACGATCCGCCCCGAGCTCATCGTCGAGACGGCGCGCGTGATCGCGGGCGCGCGGCCCGCGTCGCTCGTCCATCCCGGCCGCCACACGACGTGGTACGGCGACGACACGCAGCGGAGCCGCGCGGTGGCGATCCTCAACGCCCTCGTGGGGAGCTGGGGCCGCCGCGGCGGGTTCTTCATCCCTTCGTCGATGCCCGTCCCGAAGACGCCGGTGCCCGCGTACGCGCAGAAGCCGAAGACGTCCCAGGACCACCCGGACGGAGTCATGTACCCGTTCGCCGACGAGGTTCTCTCGCACGGCGTCTGCGACGCGACGATCCCCGGCAAGCTCGGCGCCGCCCCGATCAAGGGCTGGATCGTCTACGGCACGAACCTCCTCCAGGCCCTCCCCCAGCGCGAGAACGTGCTCGAAGCGATCCAGAAGCTGGATCTCCTCGTCGCGATCGACGTGCTGCCGGCCGAGATCGTCGGCTGGGCCGACGTCGTCCTTCCCGAATGCACGTACCTCGAGCGCTGGGACGACATCGCGCCGACACCCTGGCGCGAGCCGTTCCTCGCGGTGCGCCAGCCCGTCGTGCCGCCGCTCTACGAGAGCAAGCCGGGCTGGTGGATCGCGAAACAGCTCGCGAACCGCATGGACCTCGGCGCGTACTTCCCGTGGGACGACGCCGGCGCGATGGTCGAGGCGCGCCTCGCCGCCGGCGGGTACGACGTCGCGGAGATCAAGGCGAAGGGCGTCCTGCGCGGCAAGTCCGTGCCCGTGACGACCGAGGACGGGCTCGCCCTGACGTTCGCGACACCGTCGAAGAAGATCGAGCTCTACTCCAGGCAGATGGAGGCGGCCGGCCTCCCGCCGCTGCCGCCCTACACGCGGCATCCGGAGCCCGGCCCGGGGCAGTTCCGGCTCCTGTTCGGGCGGACCCCCGTCCATACGTTCGGCCGCACGACGAACAACCGGTTCCTCTCCGAGGTCACGAAGGACAACGAGGTGTGGCTGAACGCGAAGATCGCGAAGGAGCGCGGTCTCGCGAACGGCGAACGGGTCGTCCTCGTCAATCAGGACGGCGCCAGGTCCACGCCGGTGAGACTCAAGGCGACGCAGCGGATCCGGCCGGACTGCGTCTTCGTCGTTCACGGCTACGGCCACACGAGCCCGGGCCTGAAGTTCGCGAAGGGACGCGGGATGGACGACACGACGCTCGTGACGAAGGTGGCCGTGGACCCGGTCGCGGGGAGCACGGGGATGAGCGTCAACTTCGTGACCGTCGAGCGCGCGGTTGCCGCCGCGCCAGGGGCCTGACATGAGCGTCCCGAAGAAGCGGTATGCGATGACGGCCGACACCCGGCTCTGCGTCGGCTGCAAGGCGTGCGTCCTCTCGTGCAAGGCCGAGAACGACGTCCCGGACGGCTTCTGCCGCGACTGGGTCGTGGAGGACGTGCGCGGGGAGTTTCCGCTCCTGGCCGCCGAGATCCGGTCCGAGCGCTGCAACCACTGCACGGACGCCCCGTGCGTCAAGAGCTGCCCGACGGGCGCGAGCCACGTGAACGAGGGTGGCGTCGTCCTCGTGAGCCACAACAAGTGCTCGGGCTGCAAGGCGTGCATCGCGGCATGCCCCTACGACGCGCGCTTCGTGCACCCGAAGGGCTACGTCGACAAGTGCACGTTCTGCCTCCACCGCGTCCAGAAGGGGCTGAAGCCGGGCTGTGTGACCGTGTGCCCGACCGGGACGCTCGCCTTCGGCGACATCCACGACCCCGACTCCGAGGTCTCGAAGAACCTTCGAACGCGCCGCTGGAAAGTGAATCACCCCGAGAGCGGCGCGCAGCCGAACCTCTACTTCCTGCTCTGAGGGAACGACCATGACGCCGCAGCTTTTCGAGACCGTCACGACCCGCGCGAATGCGCAGATCGACCCGTCGCTCCACGTCTGGGGCTTCGAGATCACGATCTACCTCTTCCTCGGCGGGATCGTCGCGGGGATCTTCATCCTCGCGGCCGCGCTGGAGCTCGTCTCCGGAGCGCGCCCGCTCTCGCGCTCCCTGCGGCCGACGCCGTTCGCGGCGCTCGCGCTCCTCTCGGTCGGCATGCTGGCGCTCTGGCTCGACCTCGCGCATCGGCTCTGGGCGTGGCGCTTTTACGCCGTCTTCCGCCCGACCTCACCGATGTCCTGGGGCGCGTGGATCCTCGTCCTCATCTACCCGGCCGGCCTCCTCTTCGGCCTCGGCTCGCTCGACGCGGCGCAGCGCGCGTGGCTCGGCGCGCGGACGCCGGCCTTCCTCCGGGGCCCTCTCGCGCGGCTGACGGACTTCGCAGGCGCGCACCGCCGCGCCATCCTCGTGACGAGCGTCCTCATGGGCGTCGGCCTTGGCCTCTACACGGGCCTCCTCCTCGGCACGATGCCCTCGCGCCTCGCGTGGAACAGCGCGGTCCTCGGGCCCCTCTTCCTCGCGTCGGGCGTCTCGACCGGCGCCGCGTCGCTGCTCCTCCTCCGTCTGGACGAAGCAGAGCGGAAGTTCCTCGTCCGCTGGGACGCCGTCGCGATCGGCGCCGAGCTCGTCCTGATCGTCCTCCTCCTTCTCGGCTGGGCGACCTCCGGCGAGGCGGGCCGCCTCGCGGCGCGCAGCTTCCTCGGCGGGCCGCACACGGCCGTCTTCTGGTCGCTCGTCGTCGTCGCGGGGCTCCTCGTCCCCCTCGCGATGGAGTTCCTCGAGTCCCGGCGGCACCTCCCGTTCGTTGCGCTCGTCCCCGTCCTGATCCTCGCGGGCGGCCTCGCACTGCGCTGGATCCTTCTCGCGGCCGGCCAGGCCTCGGCCTTCCGGCTTCTCCCCTGAAGAGGTGAATGAAATGTCCGAACGTCCCTTCTGGAACCCATACGTCGCGGGCGTAGTCCTCGGCCTCGTCCTCCTTGCGTCGTTCCTCGTCATGGGCTTCGGCCTCGGCTCGTCCGGCGCCGTGACCCGCTTCGCGGTCGCGGGCGCGCACCTCGTCGCCCCGAAGGCCGTCGAGACGAACGCGTACTTCTCGCAGTACTTCGGCCCCGGCAAGCACGTCCTCGAGGACTGGCTCGTGTTCGAAGTTCTCGGCGTCTTCCTCGGCGGCGTCCTCGGCGCGTACTCGGCCGGGCGGCTGAAACTCGGCATCGAGAAGGGACCCCGCGCGACGATGGCACAGCGCTTCGCGCTCGCCGTGGCGGGCGGCGTCCTGATGGGCTTCGCGGCGCGCCTCGCACGCGGCTGCACGTCGGGCCAGGCGCTCACGGGCGGCGCGGCGCTCTCGCTCGGCTCGTGGGTTTTCATGATGGCCGTTTTCACGGGCGGTTACCTCGTCGCCCCGCTCGTGAGGAGGGAATGGCGATGACGTTTCCGCTTTACGCGCACGGTCTCTTCGGAACCTACGCTGGTCTCCTCGTGGGCACATTCGTCGGGGTCGCATTCGGGTTCGTCCTCGAGCGCGCGGGCTTCGGCCGCGCGCGCAACCTCGCCGCGCAGTTCTACCTGACGGACTTGCGTGTCCTGAAGGTCATGTTCAGCGCGATCGTGACCGCCCTCGTCGGGATGACGTTCCTCTCCGGGATCGGCGTCCTCGACCTCGCGCTGATCACGGTGCCCGAGACGTTTCTGTGGCCGCAGCTCGTTGGCGGCCTCCTCCTCGGCGCGGGCTTCATCGTCTCGGGCTACTGCCCGGGCACGGGCGTCGTCGCGATCGCGTCGGGGAACCTCGACGGCATCGCAGCGATCGGCGGCGTCATGCTCGGCTCCCTCGCGTTCGGCTTCGGGTACGGGCCGCTCGAGGGCTTCTACAAGAGCAGCGCGATGGGCGCCGTGCGGATCGACCAGCTCCTCGGCGTTCCCATTGCCGTCGTCGCGGCTGCCGTCGTCGCGATGGCGGTCGGCGCGTTCCTCGGCGGCGAGAAGCTCGAGGCGATCTTCGCCCCGCGGGCGGGAGCGCTCGTCCCGGCCTCGCCGGCGCGCGTGAAGGCCCGGGTTTTTGGCGGATTCGCGGCCGTCGCAGCGCTCGCGCTCGTCACCCTTGCCCTCCCGGCGCGCCACACGGTGGCCGCCGAGAAGACCGTCAGGAAGATCGGCGCCGTCGAGCTCGGCAGGCAGCTCGTCGCGTCGCCGCAGTCGTGGTGGGTTGTCGACCTGCGCCCCGGCGCGGTTGCCGAGAAGGGCCGCCTGCCCGGCGCGATCATCGTCGGCCCCGAGGAGAAGGGCGCCGCGTCCGCCGCGGGACTCGCGTCGACGCGCCAGCTCGTCGTCTACAGGCAGAGCGACCTCGCGGCGCCGCCGGAAGGCGTCAAGCGCTTCGCGGGCGACGTGTACGTCCTCAGGGGCGGCTACGATGCATGGAAGTCCGAGATCCTGACAGCCCCGAGGGCTTTGGAGAGCCCGACCGCCGCGCAGAGCGCCGACTACAACGCCCGCACGGCTCTCTACGCCCACTTCACAGGTACCGCCGCGACGGCGGAGTCCGCCCGCTCCGAACCGCGACCCGCCGCCGGGCCGGCCACCGAACCGAAGAAAGGCGGGGGCTGCTGATGGCCCTGACGAAGACTCGCCGCACCCCGCGTCCTGACGCTCGTTTCGTTCTGAACAACCGCGGGCCAGACGGTCCGCCTGTGAGAGGAGTGCCCAGATGAAAACCCGGATCGGCATCGCGCTCGTCGCGCTGCTCGCACTGATCGCCGCCCCCGCCCTCGCGACGGACGGCTACTTCCAGCTCGGTTACGGAACTGCGCAGAACGGAATGGGCGGCGCCGGCGTCGCGCTGTCCCTCAACACGATGGCGCCCGCGACGAACCCCGCAGGGAACGCGTGGGTCACGGGCTACGACCTGAGCGTCGCCCTCTTCAACCCGAACCGCGAGTTCACGGTCACCGGGACGCCGTCGGGCTATCCCGGCACGTTCGGCCTGACGCCGGGCACCGTGAAGAGCGGGACCTCGGTCTTCGTGATGCCGAGCATCGGCGCGAACTGGAAGCTGAACGACAGGATGACCTTCGGCATCGCGCTCTACGGCAACGGCGGGATGAACACGAACTACGACGCGTCGGTCTTCTACGCGGGTCGCACAGGCGTGAACCTCATGCAGATGTACGTCGCGCCGACCTTCACGTACAAGGTCGCCGAGGGCCACGCGTTCGGCTTGAGCCCGGTCATCGGCTACCAGCGCTTCCAGGTCGAGGGAGTCGGGAGCTTCGCCCCGTACTCGTCGTCGCCCGGCAACCTCTCGAACCGCGGGTTTGACACGTCGCTCGGCTGGGGCGTGCGGATCGGTTACCTCGGCAAGCTCACACCCTGGCTCTCGGTCGGCGGCTCCTACCAGACCGAGATGGAGATGTCGAAGTTCAAGAACTACGACGGACTCTACGCCGAGCAAGGCGATTTCGACATTCCGGCGAACTGGACCGTGGGCGTCGCGATCAAGCCCGTCGAGTCGTTCACGGTCGCGTTCGACGTCCAGCAGATCTATTACAGCAAGACCGAGTCGATCGGGAACACGCTTCTCCCGAACCTCATGACGGCGCGCCTTGGCGACGACGGCGGCGCGGGCTTCGGCTGGAAGGACGTGACGGCCTACAAGCTCGGCCTCCAGTGGGCCGCGACGCCGGGCCTCACGGTCCGCGCGGGCTACGCCTACGCGAAGCAGCCCATCCCGGAGTCCGAAGTCCTCTTCAACATCCTCGCCCCCGGCGTCATCGACCAGCACATCACGGTGGGGGCGAGCGCGAACGTCGGCGCGAAGACAAAGGTCAACTTCGCCGTCGTCCGGGCGCTCTCGAAGTCCGTCACGGGTCCGAACCCCCTCGAGGTCCCGGGCAGGCAGACGATCGAGCTCAAGATGGATCAGTGGGTCTTCGACCTCGGGCTGTCGTTTGGGTTCTGAGGACGCACAGGAAGCGCGCGTTCGCATCCGGCGCGAGCGTCGCCCTCGTGAACCCCGTCTCGGCCTGCGCCGACCTCGGAAACGCGAGACGGCATTGCTCGAAGCGGCGCCGTCTCGGTGGGTTCAAGCGAGGCGCGGCCTTGACATATCAAAATTTGTTGATATATTAAGGGCATGGCAGCTCTCCTTCCGGCCCGCATGTTTGAGCGGCCTGCCGACGTGGCGCGGCTTGCGCGCCTCTTCCACGCCCTGTCGGACGAGACGCGGCTGAAGATCGTCGGAAAGTTGCTCCTCGGAGAGCAATGTGTCTGTAATTTGACGGACGCCCTCGACGCGGGCCAGTCGCGACTCTCGTTCCACTTGAAGGCGCTGAAGGATGCCGGCCTCGTGACCGACCGCCGCGCTGGCCGATGGATCCACTATTCGCTGAACCCGGGGACTCTCGCCGAGCTCCAGAACTTCGTCGGGACGGTTCACGATGATGCTGCCCGGCTCGACGCAGCGCGGTGTTGCGAGGAGAAGAAGACGTCGCTGGGGCAGCTTCACGGCATTTCGCTGTTTTAAGCATCAAGTATTTTT
>Ga0208587_1000026_pt1 | contig 86609 bp, 84 predicted proteins | sample NGESurdeep092012_7_FD_184472 | JGI IMG/M metagenome (GOLD analysis project Ga0208587, IMG submission 184472) | Arctic peat soil microbial communities from Barrow, Alaska - NGEE Surface sample 210 deep-092012 (SPAdes) | ecosystem: Environmental > Terrestrial > Soil > Wetlands > Peat ...
GGTCAAGGAGGTTGCCGGGAGGACCACTGGCGACAAAAAACTCGAGACCAAAGGAAAGACCGACCAGGCTAAGGGCAACCTGAAGCAAGCTGGTGAGAAGGTCAAGGATGCTTTCAAGAAGTAGACCTGATAGCCACGCATTAAGCACCAAACATTTCTCGTCGACGAGGACGGAGAAACCCTCCTTGGTCCTCGGCGACGGCAAGAAACAAACGAGAAATGCCACGAACGCCAATGAAGAATCCACATTGGTGCCTGATTGGCCGCAGCTTCCTTGGGCCCGCGGGCCACTTAGCGCTTCGGTGATTTCTGCGCTCCAGGGGGCACCGGGAACTCTTGGTCCCACTCCTCCTGTGTCAGGGATTGACGCATTGAGCGACGATGATTTTGCGTTGGCCCTTTATCTTTGTTACGAAGTCCACTATCGCGCCGTCACTGACGCCGGCTGGGAATGGGATCCGGGCCTACTCACGTTCCGCGCCGAATTAGAACGCGCTTTCGAGGATCGACTACGTGATGAAGTCGAAGTCATCCAACCTCGTTTCCCCTTTGAAGTGGTCTCGGCGCTCGAAGAATTGATTCGAGCGCCGTCCGGTCCGTCACTCTCGAAGTATCTCCTCGAATCGGGGACGTTGGACCAACTCCGCGAGTTTTGCATGCATCGGTCCGCGTATCAGTTGAAGGAGGCCGACCCTCACACGTTCTGCATTCCGAGGCTGACGGGCGAAGCCAAGGCCGCCATGGTGGAGATTCAGTATGAAGAGTATGGATCTGGTGACGCCGCCGAGATGCACTCCGTTCTCTTTGCCAAAACTATGAACGCGCTGGGCCTCGACTCCTCCATTGGTTCGTACGTAGAAGTCTTGCCAGGAACAACACTGGCCACGGTCAATTTGGTTTCAATGTTCGCGCTCCACCAACGCTGGCGTGCGGCCCTTGTTGGGCACCTCGCGGTATTCGAGATGACGTCGGTCGAACCCATGGGACGCTACAGCAACGCGCTCGCCCGCTTCGGGATTGGTCCCGAGGGTCGGCGCTTTTACGACGTGCACGTGATAGCAGACGAGCGCCACGCCTTAATTGCCCGCGACCGCATGGTCGCCGGATTGATCCGCGTCGAGCCGGGACTGGGTCCGGACTTGCTTTTTGGAGCTGCGGCCATCTTGATGCTCGAACAACGATTCGCGACGCATCTTCTCGACGCGTGGGCGGACAACCGTTCATCTCTTGTTCCACGGCAGTTGAACGCAAGTTAAGGAGTCCTGCGGATGTTGTTGGTGAACACGGTGCCGTCGGCTTGGACGACTAAGGACCTCGATGGCGCCAGACTGACTGGCGCAGACCTGTCCGCGACGTTGTCTTAAGAGCAGACTTTTCCCGACGCGCAAACTAACGAGTCAGCGAATTTCAGTTCGGCGTGCTTTTGCGTGTGGGTGCGCTCCCTGTATCACAGCACCTGCGGGTTCAGATGGTCGACGACCGATTCAAGCGAGCTTGGGTATTTCTCGCTACGCTGTCGCCACGATCTACTGATCGGAGAACATTATGGCCGGTCTCGTTCGCAAGAGCCTTGATTCACCCGAGGAGACTCGACTCTTTGAGGGAGGTAAGGGCAAAGTTGAAATCGTGAATATTGAGGGCGGCACGGTAGGGCGTGCGACGTTCCAGCCAGGGTGGAAATGGTCTGAACACGTGAAGCCGATCGCCAAGACAGACAGTTGCCAAGTAGCCCACATGGGCTACTTCATCTCCGGTCGGATGAAGATCGTGATGGACAACGGCGAGGAAATGGAGTTCGGTCCAGGCGACTTCATGACTGCCGCTCCTGGGCACGATGCGTGGATTGTTGGAGATGAGCCATGCGTCACCATCGACTCGCAGGGATCCGCCGACTACGCGAAGAGATAACGCGAAACGGTTGTTCGCAGACCTGACATGACAGGTCTGCTACCACCCACTGGCGTTTAGTCGCTCAATTCAATCTGGTGTCGGAGAGCCGACGTCAACCATCTCCGACTGGAGACTGCGGCCGTGGAAAAAGCCCCAAAGGTGAACTATTGTTCCGGACCATGGATGAACAGACGGTGGCTTATGTTCTGCAACGGTTGCATGAGGTCGAGACTGCTCTAATTGAGATGGAGACCAGGATTGAAGATTCTTTTGAAAAGGCGGATGCCAGACGATCGTTGGGCCAAGCACAAAAATCTCTGAAATCGGCTCTCAAGAAGCTTGATCCCGGCGCCGAGGTGTAGACGCGCGCCGCGTGTTCGCCGTAGAAAGGCCGCTCTATATGCCCGAAGATAAGTGGCTTGAGCGTGCCTCAGCGATGATCGGAGGCATTTTCGAGTGCTCGCGGAAATTCGACGCATGGAAAAATTGGGAGTGGGACGTAAACAAATCGGACGAAGCGAACGCCGCAGAAGCTCGTTCGCTCCATCTAAATTTCGTGAGGTCATTTGAACTCATTCTTGATTTCGATGCAATTTGGGAGGAGGCTAGTGACGCTGAGCGGAGAATCCTATTTCAGGATCTAGTCGATGAAGTTCGGATTTTTCCTGATTTCATAACGGTTCAGGTTGCGGGCGCGCCTCCGATCTCTGTTCTTCCGAAAGAAGTCCGTCTGCGCGCTAGTAGTAGATCGTTGGTGTCGGAGACGGGACTTGAACCCACACGCCCCTAAGGGCACCAGCCCCTCAAGCTGGCGCGTCTGCCTATTCCGCCACTCCGACGCGGTTTCCACTCTAGCCGTTGACGAACAATGGCTTTTCCCTAACTTTGTGGTGGCACCGATGTAATTGACCACGTCGGAAGTTGATCAACGAATCCCGGCACCGAGAACGTGTTCAGCACCGTGGCGAGAGAACTTGACCACACCGCAAGCGACGGCGCCGCGAAAAGTGGTCGAACCCAGTAGTGCGTCATGATGATTTGATCGATTCGCAGCCACGTCGCTGACGCCGTAACCGGATTGAAGATGGCCGTTGCCTGATTGAAGAGTGCGGTAATCGCCGGAATGCGAACGCCACTCGGGAAGGTGTTTGGATACGGCGCGCCCACCCAAGAGCGCGCCGCGTACGAAGGCGCGGACAAGGTGGGACGCGAAAAGACCGCGGCGTCGACGCTGTTGGTAGCGGCGGCGAGCGCGGTGGCCGCTTCACCGCGTACGTTCACCTTCACGGTTGCAATGCCAATAGCGGTCCAGTCACTAGCGATGATTTTGGCGACGGCCTGATCAAGTGCGCTCGATCCCACGGCGAGACGAATCGAGAGCGGTGTACCGGCGCTGTTCAACCAACCGGCACTGGTGCGGCGGAGTCCTTCATCTCTCAGTGTCGCCACCGCGCAGGTAACGCAGTCGCTAAGACCGTCGACCGTCGTTGGCAACGGTGACGTCGTCGTGGTTGGCTGATTGGGCGGTCCCGTACCGCTCGTGCCCGGGTACTGCGCTTGTCCCTGGGAGTACACCGCCGACGCCGCGACGGACGTTGAATACGTCACCGCACCAAAGAGTTGGTTCACTAGTTGCTGGCGAGTAATGGACCAACTCAGCGCTTTGCGAACAGCGAGATTGGCCGTCGAAGGACGTCGCGGCGCGAACGTCAACTCCTCGATGCTGTTCGATGATGCGATACGACTCAACATTGTTGGGTAGGAACTGATCGTTTGCACTTGCGCTCGGTTCACCCCGCGTGAGTAGTCGGCGAAAATCGTCGTGGCGCTCGTGGGCAACGTCGTCGCGTCGCTGATGACGACGCGCCCGAATCGATTGGCGTCAAGTGGCCACTGTCGATTCATGACCAACACGACGCGACTTGGCGTGGCGGACGTGACGCGATAGGGCCCGAGCGACGGTCGCGTCGTCAAGTTGGCGATTCCACAGCCGAGCGACGTTCCCCTCGCCTCGACGTCGCGGAAGAGCAAATTCCAGTCGGCGTAGGGCTTGGCGAAGACGGCCGTGACGACTAGGCCGTCCGACGACACGTTGAGGGTCTTGATCGCGCGATAGCCGTCACTCGTGACGCTCGCCAGTGACTTTGCTCGTTGCCACCACGTCACTAAGTCGTTGCCGGTAAAGGGAAGGCCATTACTCCAGACCTTGTCGGCGCTGAGGGTGTAGCGCACCGTCTCTGGCTGAAGCGAGGTCAACTCCGCAGAAGCGATTGCTCCGTTCTCGCCCGCCAGGACGCCGTTGGCGTTCGTAATGAAGGCCGAAGGACGGACCAGGTCAAGGATTGCGCCGGTCGTCGGATTGGCGCCAGTGTCGAGGAACGTGCACCCGTTGAAGGGCCCCGGCAACGAAAGCACCAGTGTGCGGGCGTTTTCGTTGGCGTTGACTGTGCTTTGCAGCGCACCAGAGAACGAGACGGGTACTACGAATGCCCCGATACTCACTATCGACACCACCAGCGCGCGTCCGCCTCGACGCGAGATCATCGTCGTTACTGCAGGCGCAAGTCGAGCGTCAACGTAGCGAAGGTAAAGACCAGCGCGACTGCGATCGTGATGCGGTCCAAATTGCGTTCTACGACGGTCGATCCGGTCGCCGCGGCACCCATGGAGCCACCCATAAGGTCGGAGATGCCTCCGCCACGCCCGGAGTGCAAAAGGACGAGAAAAATCAACGCCACAGCGGAAACTGCCTCAATTGTAATGATTGCCCAGGTAAGCAAAGGGTCCTCCGATTAGCGCTTTATAGCGTAGCAGTCGTCGCACGCCTGGAGAATGGCGTAGAACGATTCTGCTTTCAGGGAGGCTCCCCCTACGAGGAAACCGTCCACGTCACTCTCTCGCACGATCGACGCGGCGTTCTCCGCGTTCACCGAGCCGCCATAAAGCACCTGGGGCGACGTGAACGACAGTGATCGCAATACCCCACGCAGAAACGTCGTCATTTCGCGTACCTGTTCCGACGTGGCGTTGACGCCGGTGCCAATGGCCCACAGTGGCTCGTACGCGACACTCACGAGCGCGAGATACTTCTCGTCGAGACCACCGAGGGCACTTCGCAGTTGCGCTTCGACGAAGGCCTCGTGAGCACCGCTTTCTCGAATCGAAAGCTCCTCACCTACGCAGAGCACCGCGTGTTGTCCCGCGCGCACGACGGCCGACAGCGTCTGGGTCACGATGGCGTCAATCATGGCGTAGTGCACCCGCCGTTCAGAGTGTCCAACGAGGACCCACTCAACGTTGAGCCGCTTGAGCATCGACGTGCTGATCTCACCGGTGTGCGCACCGTTCTCGTTGGGATTCACGTGTTGTGCACCAAGACCAATGTCGAGGCGCTCGGAGTCGATGATCGAGCTCACGGTGCGAAGGTCCACAAAGGGAACCGCGACCACGACGTCGGTGTGTTCGACGGGACGGTTCTTCATCAACACGCCAAGTTGTTGGACCAGGTGAAGTCCTTCGACAAAGTCAAGGTTCATCTTCCAATTACCAATGACGAGAGGACGTCGAGCGCTCATTTAGTTCCACGGACTTTCTCGAAGTGCCAGAAGTCCGGGCAGATCACCGAGCTCGACGAGCTCTAGGGACGCGCCGCCGCCCGTGGAGACAAAACTCACGGCGTCGCTTAGTCCATAGGACGCCAGCGCGGCGACGGAGTCACCACCACCCACCACACTGATCGCCGACGAAGACGCGATGGCTCGAGCCACCATCTCGGTCCCTTCGCCAAAGCGAGGGTCTTCAAAAACGCCCATCGGTCCGTTCCAGAGAATTGTCGAAGCGCCATTGATCGCGGCTAGAAAGACCTCAACTGAGACCGGGCCAATATCAAGACCCACGAAGCCATCAGGAATGTCCTCGCCGAAATCCACCACGTCATCGGGTCCACCCGCGTCGCCAAATGACGCGCCCACTTTTAAACCACGCGCGTCGACGGGTATCAAGACATTGCCGCGTTCGAGCAGAGCGGCGCACTCATCAACGAACGTTGCGTCAAAGAGTGACGCGCCAATAGTGCGACCTTCGGCAGCGGCAAAGGTGTAGGCCATGCCACCGCCGACGATGACGGCGTCGGCCTTTTCAGCGAGCACCTTCATGATGCCGAGCTTGTCCTTCACCTTGGCACCGCCAACGACCGCCACAAATGGACGCTCTGGGTTCTGAAGTAGCGAAAGGAGTGTCGCGACTTCGCGGTGCAGATTCGGTCCCCCCGCGCTCGGCAATATCGTCGGAGGAATCATGATTGAAGCGTGAGCACGGTGCGACGCGCCAAAGGCTTCGTTGACGTAGTAGTCGAAACCTTCGCAGAGTGACGCACCAAAGGTCGGATCGTTCGCCTCTTCGCCTGCGTGAAATCGCAGATTCTCCATCAGCTCAACGTCGGGGCGCAGTTGCGAGAGGCGTTGTCGTATCGGCTCGACGTCGTAACGCGGGTCCGCCACGCCCTCGGGCCGTCCAAAGTGCGTCGCCGCGACAACCGTCGCGCCGCGCTCGTTCAGCGCGTCAAACAGTGGGAGCGCCGAGCGGAGGCGAAAGTCGTCGCTCACCGTGCGTACGCCGTCGATCTCGACAACGGGCACGTTGAAATCAACGCGCACGAGCACGCGTTTATTCGTGAGACTCCCCCACCGATCGATTGACGGCAGGCCCGTGGACACGGCGCTACTGACCAAGGTGCACGGTGAGGTCGACGAGGCGACACGAGTAGCCCCATTCGTTGTCGTACCAACCAAAGACCTTCACGAGGCTCTTGGCGTCGTCGATGCGCTGCACCATGGTCATCAGCGAATCAAAAGTACACGACGCGGAACTACCAATTATGTCCGACGACACGATCGGTTCGTCGGTGTACACAAGAATGCCCTTCAAGGGACCTTCCGCCGCCGCCTCAAAGGCCGCGTTGATCTCTACAACGCTCGTCGAGCGAACTATCGCCGTGAAGTCGGTGATGCTGCCCACGGGGACTGGTACGCGCAGCGAGGTCCCGTCCAGTCGACCCTTCATTGACGCCATGACGAGACTCGTCGCGCGCGCCGCGCCCGTCGTCGCTGGCACAATGTTCGTCGCGGCGGCGCGCGCTCGACGAAGGTCACCGTGGGCGAGGTCGAGGAGGTTCTGATCGTTGGTGTAGGCGTGCACGGTCGTCATCAGTCCAACGTCGACGCTCAACGCGTCGTCAAGGACCTTTACCATTGGCACGAAACAGTTCGTCGTGCACGACGCGTTGCTCACGACAAAGTGAACGTCAGGGTCGTAGGAGTCCTCGTTCACGCCCACCACGAACATCGCGTCCGCGTCGCTCGAGGGTGCCGAGATGATGACGCGCTTCGCGCCAGCACTGAGGTGTTGTGCTGCGTCAGCGCGGCTCGTGAAGCGTCCCGTTGATTCGATGACGACGTCGACGCCGAGCTCGCCCCAGGGCAGTTCGGTCGGGTTGCGCTCCGCCAAGACCTTGACGGTGTGGTCGCCGACACTCAGACCTTCAGCGGTCACGCGCACGGGACGATCGAGCGTGCCGTGGGTCGAGTCGTACTTCAAGAGGTGGGCGTTGGTCTCCGGAGAGACGAGGTCGTTGATTGCCACGATGTCGATCGCGGGGTTGCCCAGCGACGCGCGCAGAAAATTCCGCCCAATTCGACCAAACCCGTTAATTCCTACCCGTGTCGCCACTGGCGTCTCCTTCATTTTGTCGGTCCACTATCTTCGCACTTCTGCCAAGACGGCCGTAGCCAATTTTTGCACATCGTGCACGAGACCATTCTCGGCCGCAATGTCAACGACGCTCAAAGGAAGCATGCAATGTTCGTTCCCAAAGGTCGACGATTCGTCGACCATGACAAGATCGGGCACGACCCCGTGGCGTTCGAGCGCGTCCACGTGGTCTTGCAGCGTAAATCCTTCGGTCTCTGGTCGCTGTGGGCGCAAGTTGGCGACGTAGATCTTTTTCGCCCGCGTTCCGGCGAGCGCTTGTGTAATACCGGGCACCACGCACGCCGCCAACACGCTGGTGAAGAGCGATCCCGGACCAATCAAGATGACGTCGGCGCGTTCTATTGTTTCCACTGCCGCGATTGGGGCGGCCGGATTCGCCGGCTCCAAGCTGATACGACGAATCGACGACGAACGCGCCACTTCGCTCTGGCCCCGCGTGGGACCCTCTTCGGTGATGGCGAGTAAAACGACGCCCTCGCAACTGGCCGGCACGATGGTGCCCGTGACGCCCATTACCTGGGCTAGGGCGCGCACCGACTCTTCGAGGTCACCCGTCGCGTCGATAAGGCCAACGAGCAAGAGATTGCCCACCGCGTGACCACTGAGTTCGCCGACACTGAAACGGTGTTCAAAAGACGCCGTGAGAGGATTATCGGGATCGGCGAGGGCGACCAAACACTTTCGAAGGTCTCCCACGGCGGCGACGTTCAACATGGCGCGTAAGCGTCCCGTCGAACCCCCGTCGTCGGCGACCGACACGACGCCAGTCACGTCCTTTGAGAGCCGCTTGAGTGCGCGAAGGGACACCGCAGTACCGTGACCGCCTCCGACGGCGACGACCTTCATCGGGCGATGTCGCGGTGAAACACGGCGTTCTCAATATCGAGTCGCCGACGAATCTCCTCCGCGAGAGCGACACTGCGGTGGCGACCACCGGTGCAGCCAATCGCGATCGAAAGATACGACTTACCCTCCTTGGCAAAGGCCGGAATCTGCCACTGCAACAACGCGACGACGTCGCGCAAGAAGTGCTCCGCAGGTTCTTGTGCCAGTACGTAGTGCGCGACGGGCTCGTCGAGACCGGTGAGCGGTCGAAGCTCTTCCACCCAGTGTGGATTGGGGAGGAATCGACAGTCGAAAACGAGGTCGACGTCACGGGGAATGCCGTAGGCGTAGCCAAAGGAGACGAGCGATACGCGAAGCGACTCCATCGCACTCGCGTCAGTAAACGTCTCAACAATGCGTCGACGAAGTTGATTGGTGTTAATCGATCCGGTGTCGATGACGAGGTCGGCGGCGTCACGGATCGACAACAACAGAGCACGCTCTCCAGCAATGGATTCGGCCAGCGTGGCGGCGGCGAAGGGGTGACGGCGGCGATTGCCTTCGAAGCGATGGATGAGAACCTCATCGGGAGCGTCGAGAAAGAGGATCTTGGCGTTGTCGTGACGTTGTTGAAGTTCTCGCTCCACGGCCAACAACGCCTCGGGCTGCACCGCGCCCGAGCGTCCGAGGATAAACGCCACGCCCGCGTAATCGTTCGAGCCCACGGACGCTAATTCGCCAACTCGAACGACGAGTTCGAGAGGCAGATTGTCAATGACGAACCAGCCCAGGTCCTCGAGGGCGGCTGAGACCGTCGAGCGCCCCGCGCCCGACATGCCCGTCACCAACAACACCTCACTCATCGTCCGTACTCCCCTTTGTGGGTTTGGGCACCGGGGGCGCCTGTAGATGATCGTAGAGCCTCGTCGCCACGTCACTGGGCAGCCAGGCCAACGCGTCGAGTTCATCGAAGGTCGCCGATCGAAGTGCGTTCAGCGAGCCGAACTGTTGGAGCAGTCGTTCGCGTCGCGCAGGTCCGAGCCCCTCGACACCTTCGAGCGACGACGCCACCATGGACTTACCCCGCTTTGATCGGTGGAACGTGATGGCGAAGCGGTGCGCTTCGTCTCGTAGGCGCTGGACGAGGTAGAGACTTTCCGACCCACGTTCTAACGCAATGGGCGTCGAGCTACCCGGTCGATACAAGAGCTCTTCGCGTTTGGCGAGCGCGACGAACTCCACGAGACCACCGAGTTGTAACGAGCGCGCGGCTTTTTCAGCCGCGTGAAGTTGCGGCAGACCTCCGTCAATGATGATGAGGTCGGGACGGCGAAACTTCGACGTTCCCTGGTGTTCTTCCCAATGGGTGAGGCGCCGGCGAACGACCTCTTCCATCGCACCCACGTCGTCGTTACCGAGGACTTCTTTGACGTTGAAGTGTCGGTAGTCACTCTTCACTGCAAGCGCGTCCTCGAAGACCACCATCGAGCCCACGTAGTTCGTACCCTGGAGGTGGCTCATGTCAAAGCACTCCACACGATACGGCGGCTGCTCGAGTCCGAGGGCCGCGCCGAGCTCTTGTAGTGCGCGAGAGCGCACGTTGTGGTCAGCCTGACGGCGAAGCGAGTCGCGGTTGATGACCGAAAGTGCGTCGTGCGCCGCGAGTTCGACAGCGCGGCGACGCTTGCCGCGTTGCGCGGCGACGACCTCGACGGCCTTGCCACGAACGTCGCTGAGAAACTGCGTTATGAGCGGCGTCGCGAGTGTCGCGCGCTCCACTACGACGACGTCCGGAACGGACTCGACGTCGAGGTACATGTCGGTCATGGCGTTCTCTAATATTTCGCGGTCGTCCTCGTCCATTGATCGATCCACTAGGTGCACCGTACGGCCGATGATGCGACCGAAGCGCACGCGAAAGCGCACGACGGCTGAGCGACTGCCCTCACTCGCCAGGGCGATGACGTCAAGATTGGAGTGATCGTCGAGCACGACGCTCTGAGCACTCGCGGCACGCTCGAGCGCGGCTAGACCGTCGCGCGCCTTCGCGGCTGCTTCGTAGTGTTTCTTTTCCGACGCTTCGTCCATCTGGTGCTGCAACAGGTCGCGGAGCTGGCGAACGTCGCCTTCAAGGAAACGGGCCCACGACTGCACGAGTTGTTGGTAGCCGTCGGTATCAATCGCGCCCACGCACGGTCCCGAGCACTTTCCGATGTCGTAGAGCAGACAGGGGCGGTTAATGCGCTGTTGGTAATTGAACTTGTGACGAGAACACGAGCGAAGCGGAAAGGCCTGCAGTAACTCGTCCATCGTCACGCGGAGCGCGCGCACGTCGACGAAGGGGCCAAAGTACCGCACGCCGCGCTGGTGTTGACCCCGGGTGATGTACGGCGCGGCAAAAGGTGTGCGCGAATCAAGGGCCACGAAAGGAAAACTCTTGTCGTCCTTGAGGCGCATGTTGTAGCGCGGCAGGTTCTCCTTGATCAGCTCATTTTCAAGAATCAACGCGTCGAGCTCACTCGGCGTGACGATCCACTCGACGGACCTCGCCTCACTCATTAAGAGCTGCGTCTTTAGGGTCAGACCTTCACTTCGTTGGAAGTAGCTCGAGAGCCGTTGGGCGAGCACGCGGGCCTTGCCGACGTAGATGACGGCGCCGTGTTCATTGCGAAAGAGATAACAGCCGCTCTGACGCGGGATGCCCGAGGGCTTGGTCAGCATTAGGTACGACCGTGACCGGCGAGCACCTCTTTAAGAACCGTTCCCGTCGCCGTGTCGAGTTTCGCAATCTCTTCTGGCGTTCCCTCGCCAACGACGAGTCCGCCCCGGCGTCCACCTTCGGGTCCTAAATCAATGACCCAGTCCGCGGTCTTGACGACGTCAAGATTGTGCTCAATCACGAGCACGGTGTTGCCTTGGTCGACGAGACGGTGGAGCACGTGCAGCAGTCGATTGACGTCGTCAAAGTGCAGCCCCGTCGTGGGCTCGTCCAACACGTAGAGCGTATGTCCGGTCGGGCGACGAGCAAGCTCCGTCGCTAACTTCACGCGTTGCGCCTCTCCTCCCGAAAGGGTGGGCGCGGGTTGACCGAGTCGCACGTACCCGAGTCCCACGTCCACCAGGCTCTGTACGTGGCGCAGAATCGACGGCTGGCGATCAAAGAACTCGAGGGCGTCGGCGATCGACATGTCGAGCACGTCAGCGACCGTCTTGCCGCGGTAGAGGATTTCCAGCGTTTCGCGGTTGTAACGCGCGCCGTTACAGACTTCGCAGTTCACGTAGACGTCGGGCAAGAAGTGCATCTCGATCTTGATCGTGCCGTCACCCGCACAGGCATCGCAGCGCCCGCCCTTCACGTTGAAGGAGAATCGTCCGGGCTGATACCCGCGAATCTTGGACTCTTGGACCTCGGCAAAGAGTCTGCGGATCTTGTCAAAGACCCCCGTGTACGTTGCGGCGTTCGAGCGTGGCGTGCGGCCGATGGGCTGTTGGTCAACGGCCACGACCTTGTCGAGGAACTTCACGCCCGTGATCGTGTCGTGTTCGGCGGCCTTGGTCTTGGCGCGATTGATCTGACGTTCAAGTGACGCCAGCAGAATTGCGTTGATGAGTGACGACTTGCCCGATCCCGACACGCCCGTGATCGCCACGAAGTCACCGAGGGGGATGTCGACGGTGATGTTCTGTAAATTGTTCGCCCGCGCACCCTTGATCGTCAGCTTCTTGCCGTCACCGGCGCGTCGCGTCGAAGGCACCTCAATGGACTTAGCGCCCGATAAGTACTGCCCCGTCACAGAACGCTTGTTCTTTAACAGCGCTTCGTAGGTGCCGGCGTGCACGACTTCGCCACCAAACTCACCCGCGCCCGGTCCAATGTCGACGATAAAGTCCGCCAGTCGGATCGTCTCTTCGTCGTGTTCAACGACAATGACCGAATTTCCGAGGTCACGAAGGCGCTCGAGCGTCGCGATGAGACGGCGATTGTCGCGCTGGTGCAATCCAATAGAGGGTTCGTCGAGTACGTACAGCACGCCCACCAGGTAACTGCCGATCTGACTCGCCAAGCGAATGCGCTGGGCTTCGCCGCCCGAGAGCGTCGCCGAAGCGCGACTCAAGGTCAGATAGTCCAGGCCCACGTCAAGCAGGAACGTGAGTCGCTCGACAATCTCTTTGACGACTTGATGGGCGATCGTCTCTTCACGCTTGGTGAGCTGCAACGTGGCGAAGTAGTCAATTGCTTCGTCGATCGTCAAGGCGTTCACGTCGGCGATGTTGCGGTCGTGCACGCGCACCGCGAGCACCTCGGGCTTGAGGCGTTTTCCGTGGCACGCCGTGCATTCAACCTCACGCATGAACTGCTCGGCCTGTTCTCGCGACCAGTCCCCGTCGGCCTCGTTGCGCTTGCGTTCGAGCCACTCAACGATGCCGTTGTAGCTGGTCTCGTATGAGCGCACGCGACCGTAGCGATTTCTGTACTTAACCGGTACCGACTTCGACTCGACACCGTAGAGCACGAGCTTTCGGTCCTTGGCCTTCAACTTCTTCCACGGTGTCGTCACTTCGAAGCCGCCCATCGTGGCGATGCCGCCAATTAAACGTTCGAAGTATTTGAATCGTGCGCCGGCCCACGGCGCGAGCGCGCCATCAGCCAGTGAGAGAGAGTCGTCCGGTATAACGAGATCGGGATCGACCTCGTAGCGCGTACCGAGACCCGTACAGACGGGACAGGCTCCGTAGGGCGAGTTGAAGGAGAAGTCCCGTGGCGCAAGTTCGCTAAAACTGATGCCACAGTCACTACAGGCCATCTTCTCGGAGAACTGCACAGTCTCGTCATCATCGAGGAAGAGGAACTTCACGACACCCTTCGTGAGTTTCAACGCTGCTTCGACGGATTCCGTGAGGCGTTGGCGATTGGTCGCCTTGACCGTTAAGCGATCCAAAATCACGTCAATGGTGTGTTGCTCGTAACGCGCCAGGGTGAGCTCGTCGCGGTCCGCGAGCTCGGTGACGACGCCGTCGACACGCACGCGAGAGAATCCCTGTCCCGCCAATTCATTCAGCAACGTGCTGTACTCGCCCTTACGGCCTTCGACGACCGTCGCGAGTACGAGAAAACGCTCACCCGTACTTCGTGCCAATACTTGGTCGACGATCTTTTGTGGGGACTGGCTGGCGATCGCCTTGCCACAGTTGGGACAGTAGGGCACGCCAATTCGCGCGAACAGCAGCCGCAAGTAGTCGTGGATCTCGGTAATCGTCCCTACGGTCGAGCGCGGATTCCTCGAGGCGGTCTTTTGGTCGATGGAGATCGCCGGCGAGAGTCCTTCGATGAAATCAACGTCGGGCTTGTCCATTTGGCCCAGAAACTGGCGAGCGTACGCCGAAAGGCTCTCGACGTAACGACGTTGGCCCTCGGCGTAGATCGTGTCAAAGGCCAAGGAAGACTTCCCCGATCCCGAAAGCCCAGTAAATACCACCAATTGGTCGCGCGGAATCTCCACGGAGAGGTTCTTGAGGTTATGAACCCGCGCTCCTTGGACTCGGATCGACTTAGACATAGTCGGAATCTACCGGTTACTCGACACTTATCAGGTCGTCGCTCGTCGCGATGGCTTGGCGTTGGAGGTTTTGGAGCGTGTCACGCAACACCGCCGCCTCCTCGAAGCGAAGCTCACCGGCGGCGAGCAACATTGCTTCTTCAACGCGTGCAATTTCGAGGCTCAAATCGTCGGGCAAGACTCCATCGAGTGACGAGATCCCATGAACCTTGGACGTGACTTCACGGGGCGATTCGCTGCGCAAACGATTCAAAATATCGGCCACGTTCTTCATCACCGTCCGTGGCTCTATTCCGTGCTCTTCGTTGTAGGCCATCTGCAACAGGCGACGACGTTCCGTGAGTGAGATCGCGGCTCGCATGGAGTCGGTCATCCGATCGGCGTAGAGAATGGCGCGGCCGTTGGAGTTGCGCGCCGCTCGTCCAATGGTCTGGATGAGCGCGCTGCGTGAACGGAGGAATCCCTCTTTATCGGCGTCGAGTATCGCGACGAGCGACACCTCAGGCAGGTCAAGCCCTTCTCGCAAAAGATTGATGCCCACGAGAATGTCGAATTCGCCAAGACGCAATGAGCGAAGAATCTCGATGCGTTGAATAGTGTCGATATCGCTGTGCAGATACTGCACGCGATAGCCACCCTTGGCAAGATAGGTCGTTAGGTCCTCGGCCATGCGCTTGGTGAGAGTAGTAATCAACACGCGCTCGTTTCTCGCTACTACCTCGTCGAGTCGCGCGCGCAAGTCGTCGATCTGATTTTTCGTCGGTACGACGAACACTTCGGGATCTAAGAGCCCCGTTGGACGAATTACCTGTTCGACGACCTGGTCGGACTGTTCTATTTCGTAGGGCCCGGGCGTCGCGGACACGAACACCATTTGCGGCACTAGTTCGATGAACTCATCAAAGTTCAACGGACGGTTATCGAGCGCACTGGGGAGTCGAAAGCCGTGCTCAACGAGGGTCAACTTTCTCGATCGGTCCCCCGCGTTCTGTCCACGGACCTGGGGAATGGCGACGTGCGACTCGTCAACAACGACGAGAAAGTCGTCGGGAAAGAAATCCAACAACGTGAATGGTCGCTCGCCGGGTTTACGACCGTCGAGGTGCGCTGAGTAGTTCTCGATGCCCGCACAGATCCCCGTCTGTTCGAGCATCTCGAGGTCGTGCTCGGTGCGTGAACGAAGTCGCTGCGCCTCGAGAAGTTTCCCCTCGCGTTGAAAGATCGCCAACTGCTCACCGAGTTCCACTTCTATCGAACGACACGCCCGCTCAAGGGTGGCGACGCTCGTGGCGTAGTGCGACGCCGCGAATAGCGTGAACTCATTCACCTTGCCGCGGCTCTCTTGCGTAACGGGATTAAAGAAGGAGATCTCTTCGACCGCGTCGTCGAAGAACGATACCCGCACAGCTTCGTTGGAGTAGGCCGGCTGCACTTCGAGCGTGTCACCCTTCATTCGAAAGGTGCCTCGGTCGAGGACCAACTCATTGCGGTTGTACTGCATTTCTACTAGTCGCCGCAGTAAGGCTCGTTGATCGAAAGACTGACCCACCTCGAGGGGCAACATTCGTTCGCGGTATTCGGCTGGTGAACCGAGACCGTAAATGCACGAGACCGACGCCACGACAATGGTGTCGCGGTGGGTTAGCAGCGACGACGTTGCGGCGTGGCGAAGGCGATCGATCTCCTCATTAACCGAGCTGTCCTTTTCAATGTAGGTATCGGTCCGAGGGACGTACGCCTCGGGTTGGTAGTAGTCGTAATACGAGACAAAGAACTCAACTCGATTCTTGGGCAGCATGTCGCGCAGCTCCGAAGCCAATTGCGCCGCGAGTGATTTGTTCGGTTCGAGAATCAACGTAGGTCGCTGGATCTTCTCGACCAACCACGCGATCGTCGCGGTCTTGCCACTACCGGTAATACCTTCGAGCGTTTGGTAGCGAAGTCCGTCTTGCACGCCTTGGGTCAAGGCGGCGATGGCCTCTGGTTGGTCACCGGCTGGTTGGAACGGCGACTCGACGAGAAAGTCAGTCACGACGTATCCCGAGATCCTCTAGCGCGACTTCCAATTGCGCGTACAACTCCTCGAACGTTCCCTCATTCCACAACACTCGATCGACCAATCGTGCGCGTTCGTCATTGCTCATCTGTGCGGCCAGGCGCGCTCTGGCGTCCTCCTCATCAAAACCTCGCAACTCACAGAGTCGACTCAGCGCCGTCGACGGATCGACCTGGACGGCCCAGACCTCATCGAGGTCGAAGAGTCCGCGATGTTCAGGGCGAAAAAGCGGTATCGCCACGAAGACGACTCGCGCCTGCGTCGCGTTGAGCTCCCGGACGATCTCGCGCCCGATAGGGCCGTGCGTTATGTGATTCAATCGGCGAAGCGCACTGGCATCGTGAAACACGACGTCAGCGACAAATTTTCTATCGAGCTCGTCGTGGGGGCCGAGTACGGCGGCGCCGAACGCGTCGCGCAGCGCGATCCACGCTGGTTCACCTGGTTCGACGACCCGACGGGCGATGTCGTCCGCGTCAATTACGGGCCACCCGAGCGCCGAGAGGCGCTGCGCGACGGCCGTCTTCCCCGCGCCGATACCACCCGCGACGGCAACTCTTTTCACACGACCACGGTACTCATAGGGACCCACACGCCAATCGGCGCGCGGTGCGAGTGAACCTTCGGTACCACGTGGGTTGACTAATGTCCATACAGGTCTCGTAGGGGGAACTTTGGCTCGATATTTGGTACGACGACTGATAATGCTTCTCGGCATCGTCTTCGTCATCACGGTGGGGGCCTTCTATCTCATTCACCTACTTCCCGGGGACCCGGCCGTGGTCATTTTGGGTACCGGTGATAGCCCGCTCAATCGGGCCAAGCTCTTCGCGCAACTTGGTCTCAACAAGCCAATCTACGAGCAGTATTTCGTGTGGATGGGCAACATAATTCACGGAAATCTAGGGACCTCCTTCATCTCCCAGACGCCGGTCTGGGGCACTATCAAGTCCGCGTTACCGATCGATCTCGAACTTATGGTGATTAGCCAAATTCTTGCCTTCGCCGCAGCGATTCCCCTGGCGATGCGCAGCGCCAAGAAGCCCGACGGGTGGCTCGACCGAATTCTGAGCGCGGGCAGTTTCACGTTGCTCTCCATTCCTTCGTTCATCGCGATCGTGCTGCTGGTGTTATTCGTCGCCATCGACCTGGGCGTACCGCACACCGGCGTCTCTTCGTACGTCGGTCTAAGTACCGACTGGATTGGCAACCTGGAAAGCCTCTCGCTGCCATCTTTCGTCCTAGCGGTTGGCAGTTTCGTCGTCTACTACCGCGTCCTTCGCAGTGACCTCATCGCCACGTTGCAAGAGGAGTACATCACGATGGCCCGCTCCAAGGGCATCAGTCAACGGCGCATTCTGTGGCGTCACGCGTTGCGCCCCTCGTCCGTCGCGTTGTTGGGCACCGCGGGTGTCAACATCGGTGGTCTCTTGGCCGGTGGATTTATCGTGCAGTATCTTCTCGACATTCCCGGCCTCGGCTACACCTTGATCTCCGCCATTGGACTGAGCGACTATCTCGTCGTCCAGGGCATCGTGCTCGTAGTGTGCGTGGGCGTGATCTTGATCAACTTCTTCTTTGACTTTGTCATCAATATCGTCGATCCGAGGATTAGCCGTGAGTAGCTCCCCCCTTGTGCGTGAAATGATCGAAGACGCGACAGTTCGCGACACGCCGCCGCGAAAGCGGCGCCTCGGTATTCTGTTCTGGGCGTGCGTCGGGTGGTTAATTCTCAACTTGTTGGCCGCCATCCTCGCCAACGTCCTGCCGATGAAGAATCCTTTCTTCCAGGACTACGCCGTCGTTAACGCCTCGCCGTCACTCCATCACCTCTTTGGCACCGACGATCTGGGACGTGACATATTCTCCCGAGTCGTGTTTGGATCACGAGTCTCCATCGAGGTTGGCCTCGGCGCAATGTTCATCGGTTTTGGTTTTGGAGGACCGCTGGGGATGCTGGCGGCGTACCGGCGAGGAAAATTCGACACGTTCTTGACCACGTTCATGTACATATTTCTCGCCTTTCCGGCCATCATCGCCACCATCGCGGTGCTCTCCTTTTGGACGCCGCGTTCGCTGTTGAAGATCATCGTCGTGGTGGGCATTGCCTCAGTCCCGATCATCTACCGCGTGATCCGTACCGCGACGATGAACATCGCCACCAAGGACTACGTCATCGCCGCCAAGGTTCAAGGCGCCACCGACCGACGAATCCTTGTCAAGGAGTTACTCCCCAACGTGGCACCCATTGGTGTTTCTTTTCTCCTCATTGGCGTCGCGACCGTCATCACTCTTGAAGGTTCTCTGGCGTTTCTTGGCCTGTCAGTAAATCCACCGACGCCGTCGTGGGGCAACATGATCAACGAGAGTCGCGCCATCTTGCAGACCAACCCGTGGCTCGCAATTTTTCCGTCGGTCGCGATGTGTCTGTTCTTGTTGTGCTTGAACTTCATCGGTGACCGACTTCGTTCGCACTTTGACGTCACCGAGGTCAAACTGTGAGCCAAGAACAGAAACTCCTCGTCGTCAAGGATCTCAACACGACGTTTCAGACCCCAGCGGGTCCTTTACCCGCCGTCGGCGGCGTCTCGTTTGATCTCAATAAGAATGAAACTCTCGGCATCGTCGGTGAATCAGGTTCGGGAAAGACGGTGCTGTCGCGAACGATCATGGGCCTGCAACCGCGGACCAACGTCACCGTCAGTGGTTCAGTCCTCTTGAACGGATTCGAGGTCGTGGGCGCCAGCGAAGAGGAGAAACGAAAGATCTGGGGTCTCCAAGTTGCCATGGTCTTCCAGGACCCGATGACGTCGCTGAATCCAGTGACGCGCGTGGGCAAGCAGATTGATGAGATACTCCGCGTGCGAATGGGCATGGATCGTCAATCGGCCAAAGCGCGGGCGATCGAATTACTCGAACTTGTGGGTATCCCTTCGCCGAGCCAGCGGTACCGCGTCTTCCCCGGTGAACTGTCGGGCGGCATGCGCCAACGCGTCGTCATCGCCACCGCCCTCGCGGGTTCGCCCCAACTCTTGATGGCCGACGAACCAACGACTGGTTTGGACGTGACGATACAAGCGCAGATCTTGAACCTCCTCGAAGAGATAAAAGAGCGACTAAAGATGTCGGTCGTGCTCGTCACGCACGACCTTGGCGTCGTTGCTACGCGTACGTCGAGAATCATCGTGATGTACGCCGGGCGGATCGTCGAGATCGGGTCAACGCGCGAAGTCTTCGCCCATCACCGCATGCCCTACACACGGGCTCTCCTCGACGGTTCGCCAAAGGTGTCGAACCCTTCGCACACGCGGCTCATGGCCATTCCCGGGCGACCGCCGAATCTCCAAGACCTTCCACCTGGTTGCAGTTTCGCGCCGCGTTGTTCCTACGCCACCGATCGCTGTCACCAGGAACGCCCGGAACTGGAACCAAGCGGTGCGCCCGGTCACTTCTTTGCCTGTTGGAATCCCCTTCCCACGACCCGAGGGGTCCCCGCGTGAGTGACACCCGCCAACCACTATTGAAAGTTCGCGACCTCACCGTCACGTTCGGTTCCCATCGACAAAAGTTGAGCGCGGTCGCCGGCGTTAGTTTTGACATCTTCGAGGGCGAGACGCTCGGACTCGTGGGTGAGTCGGGATGTGGCAAATCGACGACCGGGCGGGCGCTGATGCGAATCGTCGAGCCCACGAGTGGATCCATTGAACTCGACGGAATCGAGATCACGACCCAAAAGGGCAAGGCCCTGCGCAATCTTCGCACTCGCATGCAGATGATCTTCCAGGACCCCATTAGCTCTCTCAATCCACGACGTCGTGCCAAGGACATCGTCGCCGAACCACTGGACTGCTGGAAAACCATGGAGGGCGAAGAGCGATCGTCACTCGTCAATGACTTACTCAACAAAGTAGGCATCGACCCCTTCGTGTACGGCGAACGCTACGCGCGCCAGTTCTCCGGAGGGCAGTGCCAGCGCATCTCCATCGCGCGCTCACTCGCGATGCGGCCAAAGTTGTTGATCTGTGACGAGATGGTCTCCGCGCTCGACGTCTCGGTGCAAGCGCAGATTCTTAACCTGCTCGAAGATCTCAAGACCGAATACGGATTGACCTTGTTGTTCATCGCGCACGACCTGGCCGTGGTCAAGAACGTGTCGGACCGCGTGGCGGTCATGTACTTAGGCAAGATATGCGAGATTGGACCGGCCGACACGCTCTACGACGATCCCGAACATCCCTACACCAGCTTCCTCCTGGGCGCCGCGCTCGAAGCAGACCCCGACTCGCCCCAACACGGCGAAGTACTGGACGGCGAACCACCAAGTCCGATGAATCCACCGAGTGGATGTCGTTTTCGCACGCGATGTCCGTACGCCACCGACAAGTGCGCGGCCGAAGAACCCCAACTCGTGGAGATCGCTTCGGGACATCAAGTGGCGTGCCACTACCCACTCTCGCTCTCACGCAAATAGCCCGCCGCTCTTCAAATCGGGCGACGGGCTATTTACAAAGACGGTTGTTATTCGTTCGGGACTTTGTCACCTTCGTTGTTCGCAACAACCTCGACGACTTCGGCGACTTCTGACGCGTCAGTTACCTCAGTGGCGTCGAGCAATGGTGCAGCGTCGGTCGCGTCGGTCTCCTCAGCAGGCTTCGCCGTGACTTCGGTCGCGTACTCCGCCCATGCTGCCTGCGCTTCGGTCTCGGGGGTGAACTCGCCGTATTCAAGGGAACCGATGTAGTTGCCCTCGTTGTCGTAGGCGTGTGAGCCAAAGGCCTCGCGATACTCTTCGGAGACTTCACCACCCTCGGCCGCTTGCTTAATCGACAGACTGATGCGTCGACGAGCGGTGTCGAGTTCGATGATCTTGACCCAGAGCTCTTCGCCAGCCGTGACCACCTGATCGGGCGACTCGACGTGGTGCGCGGCCATCTCTGAGATGTGCACGAGTCCTTCAATCCCCTCGCCCACTTGGATAAAGGCGCCAAAGGGAACCAGCTTGGTGACGCGGCCATAGACCAGCTGGTCAACGGCGTGACTATCGGCAAAGACTTGCCATGGATCGGACTGGGTGGCCTTGAGGGAAAGAGAAATGCGCTCTTTCGAGAAGTCGACGTCCAATACCTCAACGTCGACCTCATCACCAACGGCGACGACTTGGCTCGGGTGATCAATGTGCTTCCAACTGAGTTCGGAGACGTGAATGAGTCCGTCCATCCCGCCTAGGTCGACGAAGGCACCGAAGTTCACGACCGAGGAGATGACGCCGTGTCGGCGTTCGCCCGGCTTCAGGTTCGACAGGAAGTCGCCGCGCTGTTCTTTCTGGGTCTCTTCGAGCCAGGCGCGTCGCGACAACACGACGTTGTTGCGGTTGCGGTCGAGCTCGATGATCTTCGCCTCGACGGTCTTGCCGATGTAGGGCTGCAGTTCGCGCACGCGACGTAACTCAACGAGCGACGCCGGCAGGAAGCCGCGAAGCCCGATGTCGACGATGAGTCCACCCTTGACGACTTCGATCACGACGCCCTTGACGACCTCGTCGCGGTTCTTTAGCTCTTCGATATTGGCCCACGCCTTTTCGTACTGCGCGCGCTTCTTCGACAGAACAAGTCGACCTTCTTTGTCTTCTTTCTGCAGGACGAGGCACTCAATGCGCTCGCCCATGGACACGATTTCCGAGGGGTCGACGTCGTTACGGATGGAGAGTTCCCTCGAGGGGATAACGCCCTCGGACTTGAAGCCGATGTCGAGCAGGACCTCGTCGCGGTCGATCTTGACGACGGTGCCGATGACCAGGTCGCCGTCTTCGAATTCGAGGACACTGTCGCCCACCAACGCGGTGAGATCAGTGCCGATCAGGTTGTCTTCAGTGATGACGCGAGGAATGTATTTTCCGTCTTCGTCAAAGGTGCCCATTTGCTGGGTGGAGAGGAGGCTCGTGCCGTCCGACATTCGTACTTCTTTCGTTTGACCACACCGGGATCTAACTAGTCAGTAGAGCTGGGTCGCCGGTGTTAACCCAGGTGAGCACTCTAGCACTCCGCCTTTTATCCCTTGGCGGCCGCCCAGTTGTCGCCCCAGTTCAGTGAGACCTCAAGTGGCACGCTCAAGGTCGCCGCGTTGGTCAACGAGTCGATCATGATCGAACTCACCTGGTCTTTCTCCTTCGCCGGAGCTTCAACGAGAACTTCGTCATGCACTTGAAGGATGAGACGCGCGTCGAGTTTCTCCTCAGTGAGTCGTCGATCGAGGCGCACCAACGCGGACTTAAACACGTCGGCGGCCAATCCTTGAATTCCGGCGTTCATCGCCTGTCGTTCTGCGCCCTGGCGCTGAGGACCGACGGCCGTCGCGAGATCGGGAAACGGTCGGATTCGACCGAACTCGGTGCGCGAGTAACCCTTGCTACGAATCTCTTTTATGGTGCTCTCCATGTACTCACGCAGACTCGGAAAGCCCGCAAAGTAACGGTCCATGATCTCGCGCGCGGCGCTGACCGTCAGGCCCAAGCGCTGACTCAGGCCGTAAGCCTCCATCCCGTACGCGAGACCGTACGAGACGGCCTTGGCCTGCTCGCGCTGTTGCGACGTGACGTTTTCTGGCGCGACGCCAAAGACTGACGCCGCGATCGTGCGGTGCACGTCCTCGTGTGACGCAAAGGCCGCTAAGAGACCTTGGTCTTGGGAGAGATGCGCGAGGATGCGAAGTTCGATCTGGTTGTAGTCCGACACCGCGAGCAGCCAGCCCTTGGTGGGCACGAAGGCGTAACGCAGTCGGCGGCCTTCCTTGGATCGAACAGGAATGTTGTGGAGGTTCGGATTCTCCGAAGAGAGTCGACCCGTGCGCGCGACGACCTGATTGAAGGTGGCGTGGATACGTCCATCGTCCGCCACGGCGTCAATAAGCGGCGCGCCGTAGGTACTTCGCAACTTTTCGACTTCGCGGTAACGCAAGATAAGTGCGACGATGCGATGTTCGTCCTCAATCGCTTCGAGGCTCGTCGCGTCGGTAGAAAATCCCGATTTAATCTTCTTCACTGGCGTCAGCCCCAACTCGTTAAAAAGCACGGTCTGGAGCTGTTGGGGCGAGTTCACTTTGAAGGGGTGTCCGGCGACTTTTTGAATCTCCGCCTCGAGTTCTTTGGCTTCGACACTGAACTCCTCTGCGATGGTCGTCAGTAGCGCCACGTCGACTCGAATACCCCGGGCCTCCATTCGTCCAAGCACCTTGACCAGGGGCAGCTCAACTTCCTCGTAGACACGATTCAGTTCCCAGCGATCAATCTCGGCGCGCAACGTGTCGCGTAGACGCGCGATCAGTCGAACGTCGCGCACCAAGGTTTCGTCACTCGACGCGTCGAAGAGCGAGGGTCGCTTGTCATCGATCGTCTCGTTCAAGAATCGCAGGACGACGTCACCGAGTTCGTAGTGTCCACTCGTCGCGTCGACAAGAAACGCCATGATCGACGTGTCGTCGGCCGGCTCGCAGAGCGCAAGCCCTCGCTCGTCGGCGAAACGAAAGAGACCCTTCACGTCATGACCAGCAAACGCCGTGTCACCAACGCCGTTGAGAAACTCATCTAGGTCGACCAGCGCGAGCGATCCCGACCCGGCGTCTAGTACCGCGATCCGTTCACGATTGAACGCGACGACGGGTTCTGTCGAGTGCGACAGCACAGTCTTAAGCGTCGCTTCGTGCGTTGCCGCAGCAGCCTTGGTCACCGGCGCGCTCTTTGCGGGCTCGTCCGGCGTGGCCGGTTCACCCAACCGTCCGTCTTGCATCAGTTTGTTCACCCGCGAACGCAGGGAATTCATCTCGTATCGCTCGAAAAAGGCGTTGACTTCTTGACGGTGCCATCCACCAAGCACGAGATCCTCCAACGTGAATTCCAAGGGCACGTCGCGAATGAGGCGCATGACTATTTCATTGTTGCGAGCTCGCTCTTCGAAGGCCGCGAGGTTTTCGCGCAGCTTTGGCGTCAACGAATCTAAGTGGCTATACAGTTCGTCAAAATCGTGGTACTGCGCGAAAAGTTTTGCCGCGGTCTTCTCGCCTACTCCGGGGACGCCGGGCAGATTGTCCGACGTGTCACCACGGAGCGCGGCGAGCAGGGGGTAGCGGGCCGGTTCAATACCGCAACGCTCAATGATGCCCGCCTCGTCGTAGAGCGAATAGTCCGAGACGCCTCGACGGTTATAGAGCACCTTCACGAAGGGGTCCTCGACGAGTTGAAAGGTGTCGCGGTCGCCCGAGACGACCACAATGGGAATCTTGGCGTCTCTGCCCCACGTCGCCAACGTCGCCAACACGTCGTCAGCTTCGAAGTTCACGACGCCGATCACCGGAATGTGCAGTGTCTCGCACATGGTGCGGATCAGATCGAACTGATGATCGAGCTCGGGCGGCGTCTCAGCCCGTCCGCCCTTGTAGTCCTCACTAAGCGCGTCGCGAAAGGTCCCACCGGGCATGTCGAAGGCAACCGCAAGCGACCGTGGGTTCTGTGAACTGACGAGTGATACCAACATCGAGGCAAATCCGTGCAGGGCGTTGGTGACCAGACCCGACGAGGTCTGGATATCAGCGGGAAGGGCGAAGAACGCGCGAAAGGCTAGCGACATCCCGTCCAACAGCAGGAGTGGCCGTTGGTCGTCCGGGTTCTCAGCCAACGAACTCGCCCTTCAAGATCTGTTGCGCCACGTCGCGCATCCTCGTACGCGCTCTCATGGCGGACTGCTGGATCACTTCGAACGCCGCCGGTTCGTCGAGGCCGCGCTGGGCCATGAGCATCTCTTTCGCCCGCTGGACAATCTCTCGGGTCTCAATCTTGTCGTCGGCGCTGGGAGCGTCAGCGACGACGAGTGGCTCACTGGCGGAGGGATTGAGAATCGCTGCCAATTTCGGCAGGATCTCGCTACTACGAAACGGTTTGACCAAATACGCCGACACGCCCGCGTCACGAGCACTTTCTATGAGCGATCGTTGACTGAACGCGGTCAACAAGACAACAACGGTGCGCGAACCCTTCAGCGCTTTGGCGACTTCAATGCCGTCAAGACCCGGCATCTTGATGTCGAGTAACGCGAGATCGGGTTCGTGCTCTTTAATCATCGCTAACGCGTCGTCACCGCGAGCAGCTTCACCAACGACGAAATAGCCGTCGCCCTCCAATATCTCCTTGAGATCCAGTCGAATTATCGACTCGTCGTCGGCGATGACTACGCGCTTATCCATTGTCGTCCTTCGGTGTCCATTCACGTAGTAATTCATCTCGTGCCGTCATAAATTCGCGCACTTCTTGAGCGCGACGCTTCATCTCGGCGTTCGCCACCATCACGTGACGAGAGAGTTCATCGTATTCCCTCGACTGCAGCGGTGTCTCGGATACCAAGGCTCGAATTCGCGCGTCGTCCAGCGCGTCGTTCCACACGGCGACCTGTTCTTCTAACACCCCAAGACTCTCTCGAGCCTGCGCCAATTGACGTTGGACGTCCTCTAGACGGCGTTTGATCAGCCGAGATCCCATGTTTTGCAGTCTACGACTGGATTTCTGCCGAGATTGGTCGACACTCAGCGCTCGCCAGCACGCGCATCGACGGCTCGAAGCCGAAGCTCGAGGACACCGACGAAATCTCAGTTCCTTCGTCACCAAGTCCGACAGCAACGTTGTCGAGATCACTTGGTTCGCTGACGCAGCTGTTCGCGAGCCCTCGATGAACACCTCGCGCGTACGGCGACTCGAAGAATCCTCCTAGATACGTCCGCAGACCGAGTTCGCTGGCCCGTGCAATCAATGCACGCGCGCTCGAGAGCCCGCCCACACGCGCGGGTTTCACGCAAATCATTGCGGCCGCTTCGTAGTTCGCGATATGCGTGAGATCGCGCAGTGACCGCACGCTCTCGTCGAGACTGAGGGGAACGTCGAGGCGTGTGGCGAGACGCGCGTGATCAACGAGATTCCCTACGCCAAAAGGTTGTTCAACGGCGTCGATCGTAGCGACACGTCCGATGACCGTCACTTGCTCGAGCACGTCCTCGTCGCTCGTCGCCGAGCAGTTGAAGTCAATGATGACGGGCACACGAAGGGCACGAAGGCGCTCGAGCGCACGCGAGCTCACGTCGCCAGGTGCACTCTTCACTCGAACTCGTGTTGCGCCCTCAGTGAGCCAGTCCGTCTCCGCGTCGAGTAGTGAGACCGTTACCTGGCTGGGCGTCTTGAACAGTGGCGTCCAGAGTTCTTCAATAAGAGTTGAGGTGACGCGAAGCTCTCGGTCGAGCAGCGCCATTTCGACGAGTGCGCACGCCACGTTGCGCGCAGGACTGGCGTTGCTAAGGCGACCCATGCGTGCCCACGGTGGTAGAGCGCCCTCGCGCCGGGCGATCGCCCCGACGAGGGCAACCGTGGCGTCAAGAACTTCGAGGACCTCACCTAGACCGGGGTCGCCGTTCAGCGCAAAGGGCTGGGGGGCGACTTCGCCAAATCCCGCAACACCTTCGTCTTCGACGCGAAGAAAGAGTCGCGTACGTTGACGATGATCTTGTCCGCTCGCTCGAACGGGCCGTTCAAGTTCGACGTTCTGCTGATAGAGCGTCACGTTCATCCCCGCAACCTTACGGTTACTGCTACCGTGGTCGCCGCAGCCCGGATGGCGGAATTGGCAGACGCGGAGGCCTCAAAAGCCTTTACTCGAGAGGGTGTGTGGGTTCGAGTCCCACTCCGGGCACTGTTACCTTTAGAACATGGTTGACAGCTCGACTCTCCCATTTCGCGACGACGTCGTGGCTCTTTTTCCCGGTCAAGGGGCGATAAGTGCCGGCGCGGGAACTGCCTGGCGCAAATCTCGCCATTGGAATGTCGTTGATCGCGTCAGTGAGGTCACCGGCGTGGACGTGTCAGTGCTGCTCACGAGCGCCGGTGACGAAGAACTTATTCGAACTGATCGAGCGCAGCTCGCGACGTTCGCCCTTTCGCTCGTTGGTTATCACGAACTGCTCGACCTGAAGATTCGACCTCGCTACCTCGTTGGCCACAGTCTTGGCGAATTCACCGCCCTGGTCGCCTCAGGCTTACTCTCCCTTGAAGAAGGCGCCCGTCTCATTGGCGTGCGCGGACGCGCGATGGCGCGCGCCGCGAAAATGAATGAGGGTTCGATGATGGCCGTGATGGGCGCTGACGAGGGCGCCAAGGAGGCGCTGGAGGGCCTCGACGGCGTATGGATCGCCAATATCAACGGCACGGGACAGGTCGTCGTGAGTGGCACGACCGCAGGACTTGCGGACCTTGCACTTCGACACCGCGACCTCGGTTGGCGCCGCGCGACACCGCTGCCAGTCGGCGGGGCATTCCACTCTCCGTTGATGGCGCCGGCACAAGAAGAACTCGACGACGCCCTCGCTCACGCCTCATGGGGATCGACCGAGGCGATTCTCATTTCGAACGTCGACGCGCGCGTGCACAGCGACGCCGAGGAGTGGCGTGAACTGTTGCGTCGCCAACTCACCTCGCCCGTTGAGTTCTTAGACACTACGTTGGCACTCCCAGAGAGCGTGCACGTCACGATCGAGATGCCCCCGAGTGGTGTGTTGACCGGGCTCACCAAACGAATTCGCCTCTTCGAGGAGCAATTCGCTCCGTCATCGCTACAAGAGTTTCAGGAGATCGCCCTATGAGTCGCCACGTCATCGTCACGGGAGCCAGTCGAGGCATCGGCGCGGCCATAGCTGAGTACTTCATTAACGAAGGTGACAACGTGGTCGCGTTCTCACGCTCATCGAACGCGCCGAGCGGTTGCGCGCGGTCTCTCGCGGTCGACGTCACGGATTCGACGGCAGTAAACGAAGCCGTGAAAGCCGCCATCCAGGAGTTCGGGCCCGTCGACGTCGCGGTAGTGAACGCCGGTGTCACGAGAGACGGCCTGGCGATGCGAATGTCCGACGACCAGTGGCACGAAGTATTGCGGACGAATCTGGACGGCGCGTTCTACACCGCGCGCGCGACAATGGCGTCAATGGTGCGAGCTCGATCAGGTTCGATCATCTTCATTGGTTCAGTCTCACCGTTCATCGGCGTTCCCGGTCAGGCCAATTACGCGGCCGCCAAAGCCGGACTCGTGGGACTCGCGCGCTCACTCGCCAAAGAGGTCGCCTCACGCTCTATCACGGTGAACGTCGTCGCGCCGGGTCTCATCGACACCGACATGACGAACGACCTTGGCGGGGCCATCGAAACGATGACCGCGATGATCCCCCTCGGCCACGTCGGCCAACCCTCGGATATCGCTGGCGTTGTCGGGTTCCTTGCCAGTAACCACGCTCGCTACATCACCGGCGCGGTCATCGCGGTCGACGGCGGTCTCTCACTCGGCCTCTAAGTGCTCTCATCCATTAGCGTCATTGAGTACGATGGGACGACAGAAAAAAGGGGCAACACCATGGATCGCAACGACGCATTCGCGAAATTCACTGAAGATACCGTAGAAGTATTAGCCGTCGACCCAGCGCAGGTCACGTTAGAAGCATCCTTCGGTGATGACTTGGGCGCGGACAGCCTCGACCTCGTAGAACTCGTTATGGCGCTCGAAGAGACGTTCGACATCGAAGTCGCCGAGGATGAGCTCAAAGAGATCAAGACCGTTGGCGAGGCGTTCGAACTCATCTACGCCAAGCTGTAGTGCGCGTTGCGATTACTCCTGAGGGTCCGGTACATGGTCGCCGGGTAGCCGTCACGGGCCTTGGCGCACTTTCGTGCGCCGGAGAAGGCGTCGCCGCACTTTGGGACGCACTAATGAAGTCCGACGCTCCCTCGTCCAAGCGCATGGGCGACTTTGACGCGTCGCACCTCGGTGGGCCAAAAGAACTTCGCCGTCTCGACCCCTTTGCCCTCTACGCCCTCGTGGCAGCTGACGAAGCCTGGCGTCAAAGTGGTCTGAGCGGTCCGTTAGAAGACGCGGGCAGCGTCGTCACTACCGGTATCGGTGGACTACAAACGGTCTTGAAAGAGATCGTCGTTCTCCAAGACAAGGGTCCCGGTCGCGTCTCACCCTTCATGGTGCCCATGATGATGCCCAACGCAGCGACCGCCGCGGTGTCAATGCGATTTGGACTCGGTGGTCCGTGTGAGACGGTGACGACCGCGTGCGCTGCTGGCACGCACGCCATCGGTAACGCCGCGCGACTGGTCGCCTCGGGACGATGCAGCGTGGCCGTCGCGGGTGGCGCTGAAGCCGTGATCGTCGACATCGCCGAGGCAGGGTTTCGCAACATGACCGCTCTCTCCAAGCAAGATCTATCTCGACCGTTCGACGTCGATCGCGACGGATTCGTGATGGGCGAGGGCGCGGGCATCTTGATCCTCGAAGAGTGGGATCACGCGCTCGAGCGCGGCGCCACGATCTTGGCGGAAGTGCTCGGTGCCGCGAGCACTGCGGACGCGTATCACATCACCGCGCCGGATCCTTCGGGGGGCGGCGCTATTCGCTGCATGGAACTCGCCATGGCCGACGCGGATATCCGCCTCGAAGAGATCTCCCACATCAACGCGCACGGAACGTCCACCCAGTTGAACGACCTCGCCGAGTCGGTCGCGATGCGCTACGTCTTTGGCGACAACGTGCCGCCGGTCACCTCAAATAAGGGCCACCTCGGACACTCTCTCGCCGCCGCCGGAGCGCTCGAAGGCGTCGCGTCGGTGCTGACGTTGCAGAACCAAGTCATCCCGCCCACCGCCGGCACCAAGGTTGTTGACCCCGCCGTTGGTCTTGACGTCGTCATCGGCGCGCCGCGAAAGGCCGACGTCGAGGTGGTCTTGTCGAATTCATTCGGTTTCGGCGGCCACAACGGTAGCGTCATCTTTCGCCGATTCGTTGCCTAGTTACAGCGTCCACTCGTCGAAGTGTCGCTCGACGTACGCGTTGTCGTACGCCCAACGAGCGTTCGCGATGAACTGACCGAGTAAGACCGGATCCTTCACGCCAGGCGCACTCTCAACGCCGGAGCGAACGTCAACGCCAAAGACCGGAAAATTCTGCACGACGTCGATCACGCTCGACACGTTCAACCCACCCGAGGCTATTAAGGGCACCCGCTGGCCCGACGTCATCAAAAGTTCGAGCGCGTCGACCAGCGCGTCCTGTTCGTCGGTTTCCGGCAACACCAGGTAGTCCGCGCCGCCACTCAGCACGAGACGCTCGCTCCCGTCAGGGATCATTCGAAGTACGGTGTTCACTCGCTCGGACACGTAGCTGAGATCATCGGACGTGATTGGTCCGTCGATCTGCACGGCACTGAGTCCCAACGTATTGGCGATCTCGACGATTCGCTGTGGCAATTCACTACGAAAGACTCCCACCGACAAGGCGCCCGGCGGCAGGCGACGCACGATGTCGTGCGCGGCGTTCACCGAGATCTGTCGAGAAGTAAGGGCGAAGTCAAAGCCCACGGCGCTAGCACCAAGGCCAATGGAGAACAGCGCGTCTTCTTCGGTGGTGATGCCCGAGATCTTGATGAAGAGACCTTCAGTCGTGAGTCGCACGAATCACCTCCATGGGCAGTACGTTACTCACGCAACTCAACAATTCTTATTCAACGAATTCAATCGTTACTTCAGTGTCACTCTCTTGTGCGAGGACGCCCTGCAACGTTCGATGCGCGAATCCGAGTCCTTCGACCCGCCCGTCTCGCCGCGAACTACTCGTCACGCCCTTTGGACCGTCAGGACCCTTTGAGCGCAACACAGTATCGATGCGATCGTCGCTCGGACCGCTCACGCGCACGAGTCGCCACGGCACGCTGGATCCTCGCGCGTCGAGGCGAGCAACTAACTCTTGTCCGGTGAAGCAGCCCTTTTGAAACGAGACGGTGGCGTCTACAAAGTGGCGACCGAAACTGTGGGGTGTCAGGGCCGCAGCGAACTCGCGCTCGCCCGGCCAGCGCGCGTCAATCTGGTCGTCCAACGTCGCGAAGGGTCCCTCATCCACTTCTTCTGTCGACAGCGTGCACTTCGCTCGAAGGAGGAATCGCCGTAGGCGATTCTCGGCGACGTCAAGTGCTCTCCTCGGTACGACGACGTCATAGCCGTCGTCACGTCGTGACACGAAGGCCGCAGTGAGTACCACGCTGTCGGGCGCGAGTAGCAACGTCCATCCCCCGTGCTCGTCCAGCGTCGCTAGATCTTGACTGAGCTGTCCCTGGAGAAAGGATTCGGCGTCGAGCCCGCGTGCCTTAATCACTGACCACGCAAGTACGTCGGGCATCGCTTCGTCTCTCGCTTCGCTCATCAACTATTACAGTATGCGCCAGTGTGGCGAAACTCGCCGCCGAGGGTGGACGCCAATGAGCATGCAGACCGAACTCAATACCATCACCTCGACGATGACTGAGTTGTCAACGCGCATCACCGCGCTTGTCGAAGCCGAAGGTGACGACATGTCGCCCGACGTATACGCCGAATTGGTGGCGGCCGAACGCACGGTAAGCGCGTTACTTCGCCGACTCAGTCGTGTCGCCGGTAGAGCAAGTTAAACGCTCACCGGTAGTGTCTGACTATGACTTCTAGGTGGTGGTGCGCGTCTTCACTCTCACCTCCCCAACGCCTTGACGTACTGAGCCTGCTCAATCGAACCGAGTCCTTACTCGGACGCGAGGCCATCGACGAAGGACGTCGTCGCGCCGTCGTGCACGGATGGCGCGCCCAACATTGGCTCCACTACGACGGAGGCGTCTTAACCAAGTACGCCATGTCCAACGGTGACGACCACGCGATGGTCGAGATGTGCGGCGGCGACTACGACGAAGATCTGCTCGCACACCTCTTGGCCGCCCACGAAGTCGTCGATTGGTGGACGCGTGGACCACAGACCTGCGCGTACCTGAACGGCAACGTCATTCGAATGCTGGAACTTCTTCGCGTCAAATTGCCCATCCCCGTAGTGGACGTGCCCGAAGGCGCAGTACTTCGAAACTTCGAGCCGCACCACGACGAGGCGGCGTGGCTCGAACAGAACAACGCTGCTTTCGCGAACCACCCCGAACAAGGGGCGTGGCAACTAACCGACCTCGATGAGCGCACCCACGAACCGTGGTTCGACCCGTCGGGATTTCTCGTCCTAGAGATCGAGGGAAGGATCGCGGCGTCGTGTTGGACCAAGGTGCACGAACTGCACCCGGATCGCTTCGGTGAGATCTACGTCGTCTCGGTGCACCCGGACTTTCAACGACATCATCTTGGGCGTGTCATGGTCACCCAAGGACTCAACGTGCTGTCTCGCAAAGGCGTCTCGGACGCCGTGCTCTTCGTCGACGAATCCAACGAATCGGCGAAAAAACTCTATGCGTCGCTCGGCTTTCTCCTCGAACGCGAGGACCGCCTCGTTCGCTTTAGCCGCACTTAATGCGCGCCGACTAAGCGACCAACACCGAACGTCACCGCGGCAGCACAGCTCGTTATAAAAAGCTGGCGTAGTGCGGAATGAGTAATGCCGCGGTGCGTGTACCGACCAACGGCACCACCAACGGTGAGGGAGGCGAATGCGGCAACGCCGATCGACCACCACAGCGGATCACCATTCGAGGTGACCAACCAAGGGATGAGAGGGAGAAACGCGCCGATCGCGAAAAAACAAAACGACGACGACGACGCGACCCACGGAGACGCAATGGCTGAAGGGTCAATGCCTAACTCTTCACGCGCGTGCGTGCGAAGCGCCATCTCAGGGTCTCGCATCAGGTCAATCGACAGCCGTTCGGCCAACTCAGCCTCAATGCCTTGTTTCAAGAAGATGTCTCGCAGTTCTTCGCGCTCTTTGTGAGGTTCCTCAGCCAGCGAGGTTCGTTCGACTTCTATCTCGTAGTTGAAGAGTTCCTTCTGCGCCCGAACCGAAAGGTACTCCCCGGTCCCCATTGAGAACGCCCCGGCCACTAGTCCGGCGAGTCCGGCGAGTCGAACAATATTATGGCCCGGGTTCGCGCCGGCAAAACCGAGGATGAGCGACACGTTGGTCACGAGTCCGTCGGACAGTCCAAAGAGCGCCGCGCGGAATCCTCCCCCGCTTATCTGGCGGTGCTGCTGAAGAGTTGTGGAAGCGCTCACGGTGAAAGTCTATTGCCCCGACGCCTCGCATTCGGTGTGCCCGTTCCTGCAGATAGTGTTGCCTCGGAGGTACACCATGACCACGCACGTGAACAGTATTGAAGAGTTAAGCGCTCTAGTTGGAACGCATCTGGGCTACTCCGAGTATCAAACAGTGACCCAAGAGCAGGTCAATCTCTTCGCTGAAGCGACCGGCGACCACCAGTGGATACACGTCGATCCCGAGCGAGCCGCGAAAGGTCCCTTTGGTCACACCATCGCGCACGGCTACTTCACGTTGTCGCTCATTCCCGTGCTCTTAGGTAGCGTCATGAAGGTCGACGGCGTCACGATGGGCGTGAACTACGGCACCAATAAAGTTCGATTTACTTCACCGGTGCCCGTCGGCGCCGAGGTACGTGCTGGCGCCACGCTCGCCTCTGTCGAAGAGGTATCCGGCGGCGTGCAAGTGGCCTTAGACGTCACGGTTGAAGTGAAAGACGCCCCGAAGCCTTCGTGCGTCGCTCAAGTCGTCTTTCGCTACTACCGCTAGTTCCTTGTCCGCCGCCTCCCTTCCCCAAGGCGACGAGAAGACCCGCCAGGTGCGCTCGATGTTCGACGCCATTGCGTCGCGCTATGAACTCGTCAACAAACTCATGACCTTTGGTCTAGACGGCCGATGGCGTCGCCGAGCGGTGAGTGACCTACGACTTCCCTTGAATTGTGTTGTGCTCGACGTAGCGGCTGGGACCGGTGACTTCACGAGAGAGCTTCGTCGCCAGGGCCAGCGCGCGGTGGCGACCGACCTTAGTTACAACATGCTCTTCATTGGCAGATCGATGCCCGAGCGCGTGCAAGCTGACGCGTCGCTACTACCGTTTCGCGACGCCAGTTTCGACGGAGTTACCTGCGGCTACGCACTACGAAACTTCACGGACCTCGATATGACGTTCCTCGAGATGGCGCGCGTCCTTCGACCCGGCGGACGTCTCTCACTGCTTGAGGTCGCGGAGCCCCGTTCGGGTCTGTGGCGCGCAGGCTTTCGCTTCTGGTTTCGAAAGGTGGTGCCCTTCATTGGTTCGATTGTCTCGGACCGTGCGGCCTACCACTACTTGCCGGCCTCCACTGCGTACCTGCCCGCTGCTCCAGAGATCATCGCGATGTTGAATCGCGCCGGATTCAGCGCCGTGAACAATCGACGCATCATGGGTGGGCTGAGCCAACAGTTCTTGGCGACGAGAACGTCATGAAGTTCGAGCGTCGCTTCATATCACCACAACGGCTCGATACACTGCGCGCACTTGGTGCGCGCGAAGGCTGGCTCGTTGAAACACCGGACGTGCTTCGCGTTGGATTTGGCCGCGTCGCCCATCAGATCGTGCTCTCGAGCGGTCTTGACGAACCGACGAACGCGGCCTCGGCGCTTCAACGTCACGAGTTATTTGGCGACGACGGTCCCGCGGGAACTGGCGTCGTCGCCTTCGCGACTCTCCCATTTGATCGAAACGCTCCTGGTGAACTGCAGATTCCAGAGTTCTGCATCACACAGATGACGTCAGGCCAAGCGTGGTTGAGTTCCCTCGAGGGCTCGAGCGGCTGGCAAGAGATGCTCTCGTCGGTGGTACCACCGACGCAAGAGACCCAAAGTCTTCGATCGTTGACCTTCCAGCCAACACCCGAAGAGTACGCCCACAACGTGGCACTCGCGGTGGAGATCCTTCGACGCAAAGAGATCGATAAGGTGGTCCTCGCGCGCGCCGTGCTTGGTTCAGTACCTGAACCCATCGACCCCGCCGCCATCGCGCAACGTCTGCGTCGGCGCGAGCCAATCTGCACTCTCTACAGCCTGCCTTGTAGCGAGGGGCGGCGCTACGTGGGCGTGAGCCCCGAACTATTGGTTCGTCGACGCGGCGCCGAGGTGCAGTGCCACCCCTTAGCTGGCACCATCGCGCTGCCGCCCAACGTCGCGCCCGACGACTACGAAACATGGCTGCTCGGAAGTACGAAGAACCTTCACGAACACGTTGTCGTGGTCGACGAGATTGTTCAAAACCTTTCCAACGTATACGACGACATCGACGCGGACGCCGAACCGTCCATCGTGACACTTCGAACGGTCGCGCACTTAGGGACGTGGATCACCGCGACGAGCCACTCACTTTTCGCCGCGCCCGACGCCCTCGAGGTGTTACGGATGCTCCATCCCACGGCCGCCGTCGGTGGAATTCCGCGCGAGAGCGCCACGGCACTCATCCAGCGACTCGAACAGCACGATCGGGGCCACTACGCCGGACCCGTGGGATGGATGGACGCCCAGGGTGACGGCGAGTGGTGGATAGGTATTCGCGGCGTGTTGCTGCGCGGTCGAGAGTTCGAAGCGTGGGCTGGCGCGGGAATCGTCAGTGAATCCGATCCGATCGCCGAGCGAGAAGAGACGAAAGACAAACTTGCGAGCGTCCTGACCTCAGTGTTGGTGGACCGCGTCTAGCGATTTATTCTTTTGAAGGGTCGCTCCAGAGCCCACAGCGTCACGAGTAGCAGCGCTTCAACCACGATGGCACTTGACATCTTGGACTCGCCCCGCAGACGATCCGTAAAGGAGATCGGTACTTCGATGATGGTCGCGCCGTTTCGCCTGGCACGATACGTCATCTCAATCTGGAATCCGTAACCGTCCGCGGTGACGCTCTGGTAGTGGATCTTTTCCAGGGCGGACTTGGAGTACACGCGATAGCCCGAGGTTGAGTCGTTCACGCCAAGTCCCAGCACGATTGACGCGTACTGATTGCCACCTCGCGACAGCAGTCGTCTGGACCACGACCAACGCGGAATATGGCCTCCCTTGATGTAACGCGAACCAATGACGACCTCGTGATCGCTCGACGCCTCGAGTAATGCCTGCAGCGCACGAGGATCATGCGAGAAGTCGCAGTCGATCTCGACGAGATGGTCGTAGCCGCGTTCGAGGCCCCACGTGAATCCCGCGCGATACGCACCTCCTAGGCCACTCTTCTCGGTGCGTTCGAGCACGTCGATGCGACCAAGATCCTTTGCCACGGCGCGGGCCTTGGCGGCCGTACCGTCGGGGCTAGCGTCATCGACCACGAGCACGTCACACGAGGGGACCACCTCGCGCAGGGTACGCAACATCTCTTCGACGTTCAAAATTTCGTTGTAGGTGGGCAGCACGATGAGCGTGGGCATTAGGAAATTCTAGGACCTGGCCTAGACTGGCCTCGTCGTGTTGCACCGACGCGCTTGATGAACGTGGCACGCTTAAGGAAGCCCTATGCCTGACGACGCACCTGAAAAGCGCCTCGCTCTACCGCGCGAGATTCGTCTCATCCTCAGCTTTGGTTCCCTCATCTTCGTTTTTGGGTACTTCGTTTTGCCAGTGTTCGGGACGGCTCGACACTCTCTACCCTTGCTCGCCTCCGTTAATCCCCTCCTCGTCGCGATTGGCGTGCTACTCGAAGTCAGCGCCATCCTCGCCTACGTCGAACTGACCCGCACCGTGATGTATCCCTTCGCCCCGAGTCGCTACAACACACTTCGCGTCAATATGGCAGGTCTTGCGATCAGTCACGTGGTGCCCGGTGGCACCGCTCCCGCGGGTGCGCTGGCGTATCGGATCTTCAACGATCTCGGCGTGCCCAAGGACACGAACGCCTTTGGTCTCGCGACCCAGGGCGCCGGGTCGGCGGTGGTCTTGAACATCATCTTTTGGGTAGCGCTGGTGATCTCAATTCCGATCAACGGCTTTAACCCCGGGTACGGCTTTGCGGCCCTCGCCGGGGTGTTCTTGCTGTTGGCATTCTTTGGCACGATCTTCTTGATCACTAGGGGGCAACGTCACGCTGACGCGTGGCTACGCTCCATTGCGCGCCGCGTCCCCTCGCTGAACCCCGACGCCATCACGGCATTGCTCGCGAAGGTCGCCGACCGCATCACGCTGCTCATCAACAATCGACGAACGCTCTGGTGGGCTTTTACGTGGGCGGCGCTCAACTGGCTCTTGGACGCGACCTGCCTTTGGGTGTTCTTGTGGTCTTTTGGTTCGATCGTGTCGCCGATAGATCTCCTCGTCGCCTACGGGTTAGCAAACGTACTCGCGGCGATTCCCTTGACGCCGGCGGGACTCGGCGTCGTCGAAACTGTCTTAATTACTTCCCTGGTCGGTTTTGGCGTACCCCATAGCCAAGCCATCTTGGCCGTACTCGCCTATCGCCTCGTGAACTTCTGGATTCCCATACCCCTCGGTGGCGCCGCGTACGCGAGTCTGCAGTGGCGACGACCGACCGAGGTCACACCTGCGAAAGCGAACGGGATCGATCCATTGCCCGACGCTTGAACTCGAGCTGCGCTGAGAAACCATTGACCGGCTGAAGGCGACGCCAGCGACGATCAGTGCCGAGCACCCACGTGAAGAGATCGTCTCGCCACGTGATCTCGAATGCTTCGAGTAAGTCACTCTGGAGTGACGCCTTCTCTATGGGCACTAATACTTCCACTCGACGATCAAGATTGCGCTCCATGAGATCGGCCGAGCCAATGTAGACGGAAAAATCAGGCTCACCCGGATGGCCAAAGGCGAAGATACGCGAGTGCTCGAGGAACTCGCCCACCAGTGAATGGACCTTTATGTTCTCCGACAGTCCCGCTACGCCTGGTCGCAGGGAGCACAGCGTTCTAACGACGAGGCGGATCGAGACTCCAGCCATGCTGGCCTCGTAGAGCGCATCGATGATCGTCGGATCGGTCAGGCCGTTGACCTTGATGGCGATTTTTCCATCCGTTCCACGATCGCGCTGAGCATTGATCAACTCAACTACTCGCGTTCTGGTCGAGAGTGGGCTGACGATGAGCTTTTCGTAGTTCCCGATACGAGCGAATCCCGTGAGGAAGTTAAACAACTCACCTACATCATGGCTAATCGCTGGATCACAGGTGAGCAGGCCGAAGTCCTCGTACGTACGGGCGGTCTTGTCGTTGTAGTTTCCGGTGCCGATATGGACGTAACGCACCGTGGTGTCGCCCTCAGAACGCAAAACCAAGGTGATCTTGCAGTGTGTCTTGAGTCCGACAATCCCGTACACCACGTGCACGCCGGCATCTTCCAGCGCCTTGGCCCATTCGATGTTCGCCGCCTCATCAAAGCGCGCCTTTAGCTCGACGAGTGCCACGACCTGCTCGCCGCGCTCCGCCGCGTGAATCAGTGACGCCACGATCGGTGAATCACCCGATGTGCGATAGAGCGCTTGCTTAATTCCCACCACTTTGGGATCCACTGCCGCTTGCGCGGTAAAGGGTTCGACCGAGTCAGTGAATGATTCGTAAGGGTGGTGCAACAAAATGTCGTCTTCTCGGATCGCGGCGAAGACGTCGCCGACATGGTCGCCGTCGAGCAGTCGCTTTGGCGTGAGTGGGGACCAACCTTCCCCCTTTAGATCCGGCCGGTCAATCGCGTACAGACTCCAGAGATCGCTAAGCCCCAACATCGCGTCGGTGACGTACACGTTGGATGGATCGAGATCCAGTTGATCGACCAGAAGCTTCAAGAACTCTTCGGACATGCCGCGCTGGATCTCAACTCGCAGTGCCTCGCCAAAGCGGCGGCGGCGTAGCTCCACCTCGAGGGCGACTAACAGGTCATCCGCTTCGTCCTCTTCCAACGCGAGGTCGGCGTTTCTGGTCACACGAAAGAGGTCCGCTTGTCCGATCGTCATGCCCGGAAAGAGACGACCGAGGTGCGCGATGATGAGGTCCTCTAAGAGGCACCACTCGTTAAGTCCGGCCTTCAAGAATCGTGGCAACGAGTTCGGAACCTTAACGCGCGCGCTTCGTTCGTCGTCGGTCAACTCGTCACGTACCGTGACGGCGATGTTGAGCGAAAGATTTGAAATCATCGGAAAGGGGTGACCGGGATCGACGGCGAGAGGCGTGAGCACTGGATAGACGTTCTCGTCGAAGTACTTGGCGAGCATCTCCTTCGCTTCACTCTCTAAATCGGCGTAGCGAACGATGGCGATTCCCGCGGCCGCCAATTCGGGCAGAATTGAATCCAACATCAAGCGATCTGTTCGTTCCATGAGTTCGAGCACTCGTTCGCGAATTGCCGCGAGTTGTTGACGAGGTCGCACGCCATCGACCGAGGGTGTTTGAACGCCGGCGGCGACTTTGTCCTCGAGACTCACGACGCGCACTTGGAAGAACTCATCGACCATGTCGGCAAAAATCGCGACGAACTTGCATCGTTCCAGAACCGGTAACTTCTGGTCGTCGCCGAGGTCCAACAGCCGCGCGCCGAACTCGAGTCTCGAGAGTTCGCGACTAGAGAACCTCTCAGGTCCGAACGACGATAGATCTATACCCACTGCAGATGATTCCCTCTTAGTTGTCATTCGCTTCTTACTATCGTACGACTACTGTTGAAACGTGGCGCGACACGCAGAATCCAAACTCGACCGCCCGACGCCACCGGCGACGCCGTTCACCAATACAACCAGTAACGCTCGCATGACTGAGCTCGGACTCATGGTTTTGGCCTGGATAATTACTGGTGCGTACTACGCCTTGGCCTCATTGGGTGCGAAGGGCCAGATGCCCTCGAGTTTCACGCTCTTTCTCGTCGGCGTTGTCGTGATTTCACTCCTCATGCACTTCGCAATCGTGCGCTACGCCCCGAACGCGTCCGAGGTTCTCCTACCGATCGCTACGTTGCTCAACGGCGTTGGTTACGTTGAGATCGCCCGGTGGGATCCGCCTCTGGCGCGCGTCCAGTCGTTTTGGTTTCTCATAAGTGCAATCGGACTCGTCGTCACCCTCAAATTGATCCGTCACGTGCGAGACCTCGATCGCTATCGCTACTTGACGCTCCTCGCGGGACTGGGACTTCTTTGTGCGCCGATGTTGCCCGTCCTTGGCGAAACAATCAATGGCGCTCGTCTGTGGGTTCACGTTGGATCCCATTCATTTCAACCCGTCGAGATCGCAAAAATCCTCCTCGTCTTCTTCTTCGCCTCCTACTTCGCCGCGAACCGAGAGTTACTCTCGACACCCACCCAACGGCTCGGCTCAAAAAACTTCGTCCCACCGAAGGTGCTGGTACCCATTCTCGTGGCGTGGGGTCTCTCGGTGGCGATCTTGGGCGCGGAGAATGACCTCGGCTTCGCACTTTTGATCTTCGCGCTGTTCATCTCTCTTTTGTGGGTGACGACGGGTCTAAAGACGTACGTACTTCTTGGACTCGGACTCCTCGTCGGAGGTGCTTTCCTCGCCGACAAGCTCTTCTTTCAAGTTCAAAGCCGGATCGGTCTATGGCTCGATCCTTGGTCGCCGGCGCACCTCGCCTACTCCAACCAACTGGCTTACGGATGGTTCTCCATCGCTGCGGGTGGCGTCACGGGCACGGGACTCGGTCTCGGTCATTCGGGCAACGTCCCTTTCATTACTTCCGACATGATCTTCGCCGCGGTTGCGGAAGAGTTGGGATTTCTCGGCGTGATCTTGGTGCTGTCGCTATTCGCTTGCTTCGTAGGCGAAGGATTTCGTATCGCGCAGCGCGCCTCGTCAGACTTCGTTCGTCTTACGGCGACTGGTCTCACCGCACTGATCGGTCTACAGGCATTCTTCATTATGGCTGGCGTCATGCGCCTACTACCCTTCACCGGCATTACGTTGCCCTTCATGGCCTACGGCGGTAGTTCGCTCTTCGCTAACTATCTTGTCGTGGCGTTGCTGCTTCGAATATCGGACGAGAACAACACCGAGAAACGCGGCGGTGAAATCGTCGCGGTGCACTTCACCTAGGCGTAGTAGTCGCGCAGCACGTCCTCGGCCACAAGGATCGGCGCCGGCACACTTTGGCGAAGTGCCAGCGAAAAGGCATCGCTGGTGCGACAGTCGAAGGTCATTCGACCCTTAGGCGTCATCAGATCCAACTCCGCGTAGAACACACCGCCTTCGTAGCGCACGACGCGCGCCGCTATGACCTCAGCTTGTAGGCGAGTCAGCATCGAGGTCATCAACTCATGGGTACTAGGACGGCGACCCTCGACGGCGCTGTGGGCGTGTTGGAGCGCGATGGCGTCGGGTAACGCAACGGGAATAGCGAGGTAGCGATAGGGCGTTTCTGCTTCAATAAGGTGCACGTGGGGCGACGGGTCCGTAAGGTCAAAGAGTACCGACTCGAAGTTCATCACTCGAAAGATCACGGCATCGGCGCTAGGCGATGAGCTCGTCGCATCGAGTTCGCTGGTGACACTCTCGTCGTTGATGGGTGCTTCATCACTCATGACGCTTCACCCTAATTCCCTACTCGTCGAGACACCGACAGCACGACGCCGCCCGCGACAAAAAACACTAAGGCCGCCGAACCTCCGTAACTCAAGAGCGGCAGGGGAATCCCCGCGACGGGCATGATGCCCATCGTCATACCAATGTTCTCAAAACAGCTAAAGGCAAAGAAGATAAACACGCCAATGCACAAGAGTTTGCCCATCGTGTCCTTGGCGTTTTTTCCAATCATGAACATTCGAAAGGCGACGTAAGCCAAAAGCAACACGATAAGTACCGAACCGATGAAGCCAAGTTGCTCGCCGATCGCGGTGAAAATGAAGTCAGTGCGTTGTTCGGGGACGTAGCCGAGCACGGTTTGCAATCCATGAAAGAGACCGGCACCTCGAACGCCACCCGAACCGATGCCACTCTTCGCGTTATTGACCTCGTAGATCAACTTGGACAAATTGGAATTGGTCGAGTTCTGGTTGAGGAACGACACAAAGCGATCAACTTGATACTTGTGCAGGAATTGGAGATAGACCGCCGCCGTGAGGCCCAATGATCCCACCACGGCCAACAAGGTCATGAACCTTGGTGGCACGCCAGCGATCACCATCATCGCCGACACGATTAAGACGATGATTACCGACGTGCCAAGGTCAGGTTGCCTGACGATCAACGCCAGGGGCACTGCGGCCATGACGAGCAATCGCATGACGTCGTACATCGTGAGACCTTCGGATCGCCGTTGGCAAAACGTCGCCACCGCCAAAATCAAGAACAACACGGTGAACTCACTCGGTTGGATCTGAATGGAAGTGCCGAAGCTGTACCAACGCTGCGCACCAAGGGAGCTTTTGCCAATGACGAAGACGCCCGCCAACGCAAAGAGTGAACCTACGTACAGCGGCGTGGCGGCGATCTCAAAGCGGCGATAATCGATACGCGACACAATGTACATGGCCACGATACCCATCAGCACAAAGAACGCTTGACGTTCCAAGTAGTAATGCGGATTCTCACCGGCGTTGATGAGCGCCTGTTTTGTCGCGCTGTAAATCATGATCACGCCGGTCACGCCCAGAGCGATCATGCCAAAAAAGAGTCCAATGTCGAAAGAGTCCTTCGGTCGAAGTCGCGTCATTATTGTGTTCATTGCAACACCTCAAGGAGTGCGGCGCCGTCTAGTGACACACCCCACCACCAATCCATCTGCAGCGCAGCTTGGTACGCCAACATCGCGAGACCGTTCATCGTGCGACAACCTGCGTCAATGTAGAGCTGGCGCCACGTGGAGTTGCGCGGTTCGTAGGTGATGTCAACGGCGATTGTTTCGTGGTGCACGCCTTGTAAGACTGCCGCCTCAACGTCCCTGCCCCCCGCCGTCACGGTGTTGACCACGAGATCCACGGGACGATAGACCAGTGAACTCGAAAATACGTTTTTCGAGCGACTGGCCAGTTCTTCCACTTTGGCTTCATTTCGTCCGTGAACGACGACGGAGCCAACGCCATGGTGCACGAGCGCGTCGACGATCGCGCTCGCCGCTCCCCCCGCGCCGAGCACAACGACATGCGCGTTCTCAATCACGGGACCAAAGGACTTGATCACGGCGTTAAGAAACCCCTCACCGTCGGTGCTCGCGCCGAGCACTCTTCCCTCACGTACCAAGAGAGAGTTCACGGACTTCGTCCGCGACGCGACCTCACTCACCTCGTCACAGAGTTCGAAGGCCGCACTTTTCAATGGGCTCGTCACCGACAACGCGTCAAAGTCTGCCTTCAGAATCGTTCCCAACTTCTTTGCGCCCTTGAGATTAAGCTCGACGCGCCTTGAGGTTCCCTCAAGGCCGCAGAGCTTGAGTCCCGTCTCGTGGAGGAGTGGCGACAACGAGTGCGCGATTGGCGAGCCGACCACACCGACCCGCCACGTCACGAGGCGCCTCCGGAGGCGAAGATCTGTTCGTTCTTGAGTTGCTGAGCGAACGTCGTGGCGAAGGCCTCGTCCCCATTCTTGTCAATCACCGTGAAGTACAGCCACGGGCCTGGTGGCGCGTGCAGGACGGCCTTGAGCGCGATGGTCGACACGGTGCAGATGGGTGTGGGCGTGAGGCCATTGTTCAAGTACGTGTTGTAGGGCGTGGGGGTTTGCAACATGGCGTGGGTGACGGTGCCGCCGTCTAGGCCCAAGTAGTACAGCACGGTGGCGTCCATTTGCAATGGCCCACCCCTCGCCAATCGGTTGAAGATCACCCTTGCGACCTTGGGCATGTTGTGGGGGTAGTAGCCCTCTTTTTCGACGATTGACGCGGCAACGACCAACTGATAAGCGTTGAGTCCATTCGCCGTTGTCGTTGGCGTCAGGCCCACGGAGGCGGCTTGGCTAGTGAATCGTTGAACCATCTCGCTCGCGAGTTCTTGGGCGGTGATGGAGGGTTTGATGATGTATGTACCCGCACCGATGAGACCTTCAAGGGACTTGCCACTACCAAACGGACTCGGTGTCCGTGCGCTCGTCATTGCGGCCGCGAATGCGTTCGCGTACGTATTGCCCTTCACGTTCGCTAGGTTGACGGCAATTTCGTGCAGTGTCAGTCCCGGCGCCGCCGTCACCACGTCTACGTTGGGAAGATTTCCAAGCACCGCACGTACGGTCGCGAACGAGGATCCTTGTCGGAGTTGATAGGAACCAGCTCGTATCAGTGGCGTGCCGAGTGCCAAGTTCTCCAAGCGAAACGCGAAGGGCGAAGCGATCACGCCTTGCGTGTGCAGTGCTCCTGCGATCGTCGCCAGCGAATCGCCCGAGTGGACCGTCACGATGACTTCTCGACCCTTACCCGCGAAGACGGGGTCGACTTGCAACGCGAACCAGGCACCAAAGAGCACCACTACGACCACCACGGCCAAAAGCGCGCGACGGATCGGCCTAGTCAACATGGTGGCCATCAACGTAGTTTTGCAGCATGATGACCGCCGCGGCGCTGTCGACGTGATCGCGGTGTTGTTTAGCCTTAAGGCCGGCCCGTTGCAGTGATCGCTGAGCTTCGACGGTGGTCAATCGTTCGTCGCACTGAGTTACCGTGAGATCATTCAAAGCGCCAACGAGTTCGAGGTAAAAGGCATCGGCTTGGATCGTGCTCGACGTCTCATTGCCCGATAGAGCGACCGGTCGACCCACGACGACGACACTTACGCCCTCGTCGCGGGTCAGTTCACGAAGCGACGAAATTAGTAGCTCGTCGCGCGCGAGGGCCGGTCGAGGAAAAGCCATAGTGGCAGCGGAGTCAGTGATCGCAATGCCGCATCGCACTGCACCAGGGTCGATGCCAAGAAAACGTGCCATCCAGCTCTTAGAGCGCCTTCGCCGCTACGAGGACCGCGTCGATTCCTTTGGGTTCGCGACCACCAGCGAGCGCCAGGCGAGTTGATCCGCCACCGCCGCCGCCAACGTGCGTCGCGAGGGTCTTTACCGTGCTCGCGGCGTCAAGCGAACCGTCGGTCGCTACCGCGAGCGACACCTTGTCGTCGTTCTCTCCCACCAACACCACGACACGGCGTCCGCGATGTTGAAGATCTTGGGCGAGGGAGCGCAGCTGTTCACCGGGATAACCGTCCACGCGCGCCACCACAACGTCACCGTCGCTTTGGGCGTCAAGCTCACTGGCGAACTGTGCGAGCTGCGCCTGGCGCAACGACGCAATCTCTCGCTCCACTTCTCGTTGACGATCGAAGAGTCGCTCTAGTGCGGGCACGACGTCTTCCATGGAAGTCTTCAACAGAGTCGCGACCGAACCAAGGGCTTGTTCCATCTCGTAACTGCGCCGATGCGCTCCGAGTCCGCTGACGGCTTCGAGTCGTCGGGTATTGGCACCAATCGACGACTCACTGACCACTTGGATCTGACCGATGTCGCCTAAGCGATCCACGTGCGTGCCACCACAGAATTCGAGACTGTGACGCCCCGCTCGAACGACGCGCACGCGATCGCCGTACTTGTCGCCGAAGAAGGCCACCGCTCCCATCGACTCGGCTTCGCGTTTCGAGGTCTGGATGGTGTCGACGTGCTCATTCAAGACAACGTCAGTGTTCACCATCGTAAGTATCTCTTTAGTCTCATCCGCGGAGAGCCCAGCACCATGAGAGAAGTCGAATCGCAGACGTTCGGGACCGACGTAGGAACCCTGTTGGCGCACGTGATCACCGAGCACACTGCGCAGTCCCGCGTGTAGCAAGTGCGTCGCGGTGTGATTACGACGCGTTGCTTCACGTCGTTCGGGTTCAATCGTCGCGATCGCACTCTGACCAGGCAGTACTTCACCGCTCAGTCGCCCACGATGAGCGAAGAGGCCCCCGGCGACATTTTGGGTGTCGTGCACCTCGAAGCGACCGGTCTCGGTCACTACCGCGCCGGTATCGCCCACTTGGCCGCCCGACTCTGCGTAGAACGGCGTGGTGTCAAGGAAGAGTTCGCTCTCGCCGTTCTCTCCTGCGAGCACGGCGAGCACTGTCGTCTCGATGCTGTAGCGCGTGACGTCACGTCCGACGAACTCTGTTGCCCCGTGGCGTTCAATGAGATCGCGGTATTGCACGTCGTCGGCAACGCGAAGTGTCTTGGCACTGGAGCGCGCGCGTTCACGCTGGCTCTGCATCGCCTCATCGAAGGCGTCGCGGTCGACGTTCAGTCCCGACTCCGCCACGATCTCGTCCGTCAACTCGATGGGAAATCCGTGCGTGTCGTGCAACTTAAACGCCACTTCACCAGGAAAGATAGTAGCGCCGCTGGCGAGTACTTTCCCCTGCGCCTCGTCGAGTAGCGCGAGACCGGTCTTGAGGGTTCGAGCAAACCCGGCTTCCTCGCGTTCCAAGATCTCGACAATGAGATCGCGGTCCTTCACGATGACCGGGTACGCGCTGCCCATCTTTTCTATCGTCGCGTCGACGAGCGAGGCCGCGAGTGCGTTCTCTGAACCGGCCCTTCGAGCGGCGAGCACCGCGCGACGAATGATTCGGCGAAGCACGTACCCGCGACCTTCGTTCGAGGGAAGGACGCCGTCAGCGACCAGCATCGTCATCGCTCGCCCGTGATCAGCGATGCGACGAATGGCCACGTCGACCGGTTCCTCGTCGCCGTAGTTCGCGTTCAGTGCGCGTGACGCCGTTTCAATGAGCGGCGCGAAGAGATCAGTCGCGAACACTGAATCGACGCCATTCAAAATTGCTAACGTGCGGTCAAATCCCGCGCCCGTGTCGATGTTCTTTTGCGGCAATTCGGTCAGCGTGCCCCCGACACCCCTTTCGTACTGTGTAAAGACCAGGTTCCAGAACTCGACGAAACGGTCCTCGCCCCCAAAGGCCGGACCACCGTCGGCGCCAAACGACGCGCCTTTGTCATAGAAGATCTCGGAGCAGGGGCCACAGGGCCCCACTTCGCCCATTGCCCAGAAATTGTCCTCGTCGAGGCGCTGGATCCGTTCAGCGGGAACGCCGATGAGATCACGCCACAGATCCGCGGCCTCGTCATCAGAGACGTGCACGGTGACCCACAAGCGCTCAGGGTCCAGGCCGAATCCCTCAGTAATTAGCTGCCAAGCATACGTAATGGCGCCTTCTTTGAAGTAGTCCCCAAAGGAGAAATTGCCGAGCATCTCAAAGAACGTGAGGTGACGCTGCGTGGTGCCGATGATCTCGATGTCGGAGGCGCGAAAGCACTTCTGTACCGAGACGGCACGACGATAGGGCGGCGTCTCTTCGCCAGAGAAGTAGGGCTTAAAGGGAACCATCCCCGCCACCGTGAAGAGCAGCGAGGGATCGTGGGGTATCAGGCTCGCCGACGGCACCACGGTGTGGCCGTTGGCGGCAAAGTAGTCGAGGAAAATTGATCGAAGTTGGGCGGCTTCCACGTGATTTACTCTACTGGCGCGGGTGGTTCGTCCTGATGAGAGCGGTTCGTTCGCGCTCGCCACTGTTCGACGAGCGCACGCTCTCTTCCCAACGATGACGGTTCGAAAAACGTCGACTCGGCGTGCACGTCGGGAAGATACGTCTGGTCGACCCAGCCGTCGGGATAGTCGTGCGGGTAGCGGTACTCGGTGCCGTGGCCGAGCAACGCGGCGCTTTTGTACGACGCGTCGCGCAAGTGTGCTGGCACCTCCACGAGACCACCCGACTGCACCGCTTGCGTCGCTGCTCCAAGAGCTCGCGTCACGGAGTTGCTTTTGGGCATCAAGGCAAGCGTGAGCGTCGCGTGCGCCAGCGTGAGGCGAGCCTCGGGTAGTCCCACGAACTCAACTGCTCGCGCCGCCGCTTCAGCCACGAGGAGTCCCAATGGCTCGGCGAGACCGACGTCTTCGCTCGCGAGTATCACGAGGCGACGAGCTATGAATCGAGCACTCTCACCACTTTCGAGCAACGTGACGAGCCAGTAGAGCGCCGCGTCAGGATCCGAACCGCGCAGCGACTTGATGAAGGCACTGATTTGGTCGTAGTGCGTATCGGCGGACTGGTGATAGAGACGACCGTCCCTCGCACGAGCGACGTGTTGCACGTCAACGCCCTGGCCTTCTTCTTCGAGTGTGGCGAGGATGATGGCGGTGTCGAGCGTCGTGAGTGCGCTTCGCGCGTCACCGTCGGCGGACGACGTCACCGCTCGAAGGGCGTCGTTCGTCATCGTCGCGCCACGAAGCGCAAGTCCACGTCGTACGAGGGTCGCGAGATCCTCTTCGCCCAGTGGAAGCAGTCGCCACAAGGTGGAACGACTCATGAGCGCCGCATTGACCTCGAAGTACGGATTCTCGGTCGTGGCGCCGATCAGTACTACTTCGCCAGTCTCGGTCGCGGGCAGTAGGAGATCCTGTTGTGCCTTGTTGAAGCGATGAACCTCGTCGATGAACAGCACGGTGCGCTGACCCCGCTCACCGAGACGCTCTCGTGCACGCACCAGGGCTTCACGGACGTCTTTCACGCCACTCGACACCGCCGAGAGACTTTCGATCACGTAGTCAGCCTCGCTCGCCACGATGCGCGCCAACGTCGTCTTACCGGTACCTGCCGGACCCCAGAGAATCATGGAGCTCAATTGACGCGCCTCGACGAATCGTCGCAACGGTCCGTCCGAGCCCACCAAGTGGTCTTGGCCCACCAGCTCATCAAGTGTGCGCGGACGCAAAAGTTCCGCTAACGGTGCCGCTTCGCGCAAGCGCTCGCTGACGGCGTCGTCAAAGAGAGACGTAGATCACGAACCTTTTGGCGCGAGCTTCACGTGCAAGTCGCGCAACTGGCGCTCGGTGATGCTCTTGGGCGCGCCGGTCATCAGATCAGCACCCGACTGGGTCTTAGGAAAGGCGATGACTTCACGGATGTTCTCTTCGCCGGCGAAAATTGCCACGAGTCGATCGATACCAAAGGCGAAGCCCGCGTGCGGGGGCGCACCGTACTTAAAGGCGCCGAGGAGGAAACCGAACCGGTTCTGTGCCTCGTCGTCACTGATCCCAAGGGCTCGAAAGACGCGCGACTGAATGTCGGCGCGGTGGATACGCACCGATCCACTGCCGAGTTCCCAACCGTTGAGTACGAGGTCGTACGCCTGAGAGCGAGCCTTAAGAGGATCGCTTTCGAGCAGTTCGAGATCTTCGGGATGAGGCATCGTGAAGGGATGGTGCGCGGCCTGAAGATTGCCGTCCTCGTCGATGCCTTCGAACATCGGAAACTCCGTCACCCACACGTAGTGGTGTGGACCCTCACTCACTCGTGGCGAACCAATTGCGACGCGCAACGCGCCTAGGACGTGACAGGCTTCGACGTACTCGTCGGCGACGATGAGAACGAGGTCACCTTCCTTGGCACCGTCAACATTGGCAATAGCAGTAGTTTCACTCTCGCTAAGAAAGCGCGCCAGCGGTGAGTCCAATCCCTCGCCCGTCACGCGGAACCACGCCAAACCTTTGGCGCCGAGTTGCTTTGCCTGGTCGGTGAGTTGATCGAGCTTGGAGCGAGAAAAACTCGCGCCGTCGGGTACTCGAAGTGCCTTCAGCGATGGCGCGGCGAACGCCTTTACGTTGCTGTTGGCGAAGGCTTCCGAGAGATCGTGCAGTGCCATGTCAAAGCGCAGGTCGGGCTTGTCGGTGCCGTAGCGATCGAGCGCCTCGGCCCAGGTCATGTGCCCAATGACCCCAGGGCGAACTCCCGTCGCCACTTCGGCGGCGTCAAGTACCGCCGCGGAAACGAAACCAATTATGTCCTCTTGTGTGACGAAACTCGCTTCAAGGTCAAGTTGGATGAACTCGAACTGACGATCGGCCCGAAGGTCCTCGTCTCGAAGGCACCGGGCGATTTGGTAGTAGCGATCGAAACCACCGACCATCAAGAGTTGCTTGGCGATCTGGGGACTCTGGGGCAGAACGTAGAACTCACCGGGCTGCAGGCGCGAGGGCACTACGAACTCCCTGGCACCTTCGGGTGTCGGGGCCCACAGCAACGGTGTCTCGACCTCGCAGAAACCCTGCGCGTCCATCGAACGACGAAGCGCGGCGTTAACTTTGGCGCGAAGTCGAAGGTTCTGTTGCATCTTGTCGCGACGGATGTCTAAGTAGCGGTAACGAAGGCGCACTTGCTCGTCGATGTCCACGCGATCGTCGAGTTGAAATGGCGGCACGTCAGCCAATGAGAGCACTTCGACCTGGCAGTCACTCAATTCAACTGCTCCCGACGCCAATCGGTCATTGACCGTACCGGGTGGTCGCGACGTCACCGTGCCCGTAACGCGAACGACGTACTCGCTTCGCACGTCGACCGTTCCTTCGACGACAACTTGCACCACGCCCGAATGGTCTCTCACGTCAACGAACGCCAGATGTTCGCCGTGCTCGCGGCGCTTGGCAACCCATCCACAGACGCTGACGCGCTCGCCCACGAGGTCTTCATTCACCGAAGCGCAGAGATGGTCGCGCATGCTGGTGGCTTCAAAATTCGTAGGCATCATCACTTCACTTCGTCAGTAGATTGGCAACCGTCGAGACGATCTCACTCAGAGCAACGCGTTGTTGCGTCTGCTCAAAGTCCTTGCTTCGCAAGTCTCTAATCGTAACCTCACCGGCCGCGATCTCATCTGGTCCGAGCAGCAAGGCCAGACGCGCGCCTGACTTGTCAGCCACCTTCATCTGGGCCTTCATCGAGCGCTGATCGTAGGCGCGATCGGTCGCGAATCCAGCCACGCGCAATTGTTCGACGAGCACGGTCGCGGCGTCGTCGCCTGTCGTGTCGATAACGAAGAGATCGAGCGAGCGACGAAGCAACTCGTCGTCAACCTTTTCAGCCGCACGCGCGAGTAGAAGCCGCTCTACCCCACTGCCAAAACCAATGCCGCTCGTGGGCTTTCCGCCGAGCTCTTCGGCCAGCTTGTCGTAGCGACCACCGCCGCCGATGGCGTTCTGGGCGCCGTCGAGCGCGTCGGCGACGAACTCGAAAGTCGTGCGCGTGTAGTAGTCAAAGCCTCGAACCAGCCGAGGACTGAGCGTGCTGTCAATACCAAGTGACACGAGGCCCTTAATGACTTTGTCAAAGTGCGCTCGACAGTCGTCGCAGAGATGATCGATCAACATTGGTCCCCGTGACGTGACCTCGACGCAGGGATCACGCTTGCAGTCGAGCACTCGCAGTGGGTTCTCACGCCAGATCTCTCGGTGCTCGTCGCAAAGTTGCGTCTCATTGACTTTGAAGTGCGCGCTCAGCAGTGTGACGTACGCACCGCGACAGACGTCGTGACCCATGGAGTTGATTAAGAGACGTACTTTACGAAGACCAATGGCTTGATAAAACCCGCTCGCCAGGGCAATGACCTCAACGTCCACGGCCGGATCGTCGGTGCCGAGCACTTCAACACCAAGTTGGTAGTGCTGACGGTAGCGACCGGCCTGGGGTCGTTCGTAGCGAAAGGCCGGCGTGACGTACCAGGCTTTCCACGGCGTGGTTGGTTGGTGCTGGATAAAGGCGCGTACTACCGAGGCCGTTCCCTCGGGGCGAAGTGCGTAACGACGCTCGCCGCGGTCTTCGAAGACGTACATTTCTTTACGGAAGACGTCACTCTGTTCGCCAATCCCCCGCAAGAACACGCCAACGTCTTCGAACAATGGGGTCATTACCAATGAGAAGCCGTAACGGTACGCGCTCTGGGCAAAGATCGCGACGAGCCCCTCCCATAGCGCCGACGTCGGCGCGAGCACGTCGTGAGTACCGACGGGAGCCTTGAACGGCACGACCGCTTCGCTCATGAGGTCTTGTTCTGTCCGGGCAACTGGCGAAAGGCGTCAAAGACACCGTCGACGCCCTTTAGGGCCGCCAAGAGACTCGACAAGTGCGTCGGATCGGCGAGTTCGACGTCAAAGACCATGCGCACGATGCGCGCCCCCGACGTCGTGGAACTACTCGAGATGATGTTGAGGTGATATTCCGCGACGACCTTTGACACGTCAAGCAACAACCGAGAGCGATCAAAGGCCATGATCTCCAGGACCGCCCGATACTGACCGCCGGCTGATCCGTCCCACTCGACGTCAATGATGCGCTCGCCGAGTCGCTGCGCCAAGGCAACGGCGTTCGAACAGTCGTCGCGGTGCACCGACACGCCTCGTCCTTGGGTGATAAATCCCATGATGCTGTCGCCGGGCACCGGCGAACAACATCGCGCCAGATGAACCATGACGTCGTCGAGGCCCTCGACGTAGACACCGGCCGTGCGGCGTGATGAGCGACTCGTGCGCGGGGCCTTTGTGACCGTCGTGGGCATTTGCTCGGCGTCGCCACCTCTAAGTTCGCGGTCGAGTCGTTGGACAACAGCGTGAGCCGAGATCTGGCCACTGTCGATGGACATGAAGAGCGCGTCGAGGTCTTCGAGATTCATGGCGGCAATCACCGCGTCGAGCGCGCTCGAAGACAGCGACGTCGCGATGGGCAATCCTTCACGACGCAGCGCCTTGGTCAGTTCTTCGCGACCGCCGTCGATGGCGTCATCACGGCGCTCGCGCTGAAACCACTGGCGAATCTTCGATTTGGCCCTAGAGGATTGGGCGATATTCAACCAGTCACGTGAAGGTCCCGCGTTCTCGTTTTTGCTCGTGACGATCTCGACGACGTCAGCTGAGCGAAGCACCGTGTCGAGCGGCACCAATTTCCCGTTGACCTTCGCGCCGACGCAGTGGTGGCCAACTTCGGTGTGCACGGCGTAGGCGAAGTCGATGGGCGTCGCGCCTTCAATCAAGGGAATGACACGTCCCTTGGGTGTAAAGATATAGACCTCGTCTTGACCAAGGTCGAGCTTCAGCGCTTCCAAAAAAGCAATCGGATCGTTCTCTTCTTGCTCGACGTCGGCGAGTCGCTGCATCCACGCCACTTCTTTCGCCGACGCGCCCTCTTTGTAGCTCCAGTGCGCCGCGACACCGAACTCCGCACGACGGTGCATCTCTTGGGTGCGAATCTGCACTTCGACCGACTTGCCACGCGGTCCAATCACCGTGGTGTGCAGTGACTGGTAGAGGTTGAACTTCGGAGAGTTAATGAAGTCCTTGAAACGACCTTGCACCGGCGCCCACAGGGCGTGAATCGCACCAAGCGCCGCCCAACAGTCGCGCTCTTCGTCGACAATGAGGCGCAGTCCGACGAGGTCGAAGATCTCGTCGAACTCTTTGCCGCCGACGACCATCTTCTCGTAGATACTCCAGAAGTGCTTCGGGCGTCCGCGAACTTCGGCTTTGATACCGAACTCGTCGAGTTTCTTTGTGAGCGTGGTCATGACTTCGCTCAAGTACGCCTCGCGTTCGGGCTGACGCGCGGCGACCATCTGCTCAATCTCGGCGTAGCGCTTGGGGTGCAGCGTGGCGAAACTCAAGTCTTCGAGTTGCCACTTGACCTGTTGGACCCCGAGACGGTGAGCGAGAGGCGCGTAAACGTCAAGCGTCTCTTGGGCGATGGAACGCTGACGATGCATCGGCATCACCGAAATCGTGCGCATATTGTGCAGACGATCGGCCAACTTGATTAGCAGTACGCGCCAGTCCTGGGCCATGGCGATGAACATCTTGCGAATCGTGGCGGCCTGTTGCGCTTCTTTAGAGTCAAACTCCAGTCGGTCGAGCTTCGTCACGCCGTCCACGACGGCCGCTACCTGATCTCCGAACTCTTTCGCGAGCCATAGCGTGGTCACGCCAGTGTCCTCGACGGCGTCGTGCAGTAGTGCTGCCGCGATAGTGATCTCGTCGAGGCCCAAGTCCGCGGTGATACCAGCCACCGCAATGGGATGGGTGGCGTAGGGCTCGCCGGTTCTTCGTAATTGGCCTTCGTGGGCATTAATGGCGGCTATCCCGGCACGGCGAATCAACTCAACGTCGCCGCTTTCGTGATGCTCGTTAAAGTGCGCGATCAGGCGCTCAATCGAACTCAGCAGCACGGGATCGGCTGTCGAGCGTGAAGTGAGACTAACCATACGGTCAGCCTACCGGTGCGTTAACGGCGTTTCTGCTTGCGCGCGCGTGCTTGGATGGTCCCCGGCGACAGACCGGCACGCGAGGGACGCGCGTTCGTCGAGCCCGTCTGTGCACCTTGCAGAGCCGCGCTCGAAGCCGTCAAGGTACGACGACCAGAGCGAGCGCCGACGCGCTCGGCGAGTTCTTGGTAACGAGGTTCGCGTTCCTTCATCCAGGCGAGCAAGGGGCTGGCAATAAAGATCGACGAATACGCACCACTCATGAGACCAACGAAGAGCGCAAGGCCGTAGTTCTGCAATGTCGTCGCGCCGAGAAGATACGCGCCAATGAGCAGTACGGAAAGCACCGGCAAAATGGCCACCATTGACGTGTTGATGGAGCGTGCGAGAGTCTGGTTCATCGAGAGATTGACCATCTCGCTGTAGGTGATATCGCCGCCTTTGAGCACACCGCCGGCGTTATCGCGCACTCGGTCGAAGACGACGACCGTGTCGTAGAGCGAATAACCAAGAATCGTCAGGATCGCGATCACGGTATCGGGGGTGATCTGGAATCCAAAAATCGAGAACACCCCAATCGTCACGAGCAAGTCGTGGACCATTGCAATGAACGCGGCGGCGGCCATCTTCGGCTCAAATCGAATGCTGATGTAGGCCACGACGGCGATAAAGAAGATGATGAGCGCCTCGAGCGCGCGGTTCGTGATCTGACCACCCCAGGTGGGACCAACGTTGCTCGTCGACACCTGATTGTTACTAACGTGCGCGACTTTAGCCATCGCGTCGACGACCTTTGTGGTCTCGGCGGTGAGTTGGGTCTGTGAAAGTGAATTGAGGTTCGCCGTCACCTGATAGGTATCCGAACCCAACTTCGCCACACTCGGATTATTCAATCCGGCACTTTGAACGGCGTGAGTCATGTTGGCAATCGACGTGTTCGGCGCCAGAACTTCCCACGAGCTACCGCCCTTGAAGTCGATACCCAGGTTGAAGCCGCGAATGGCTAGGGAACCGAGCCCGATCACGATGATCACGGCAGAAATGGCGAACCATATCTTGCGTCGTCCGACGAAGTCCACGGTCGTAAGTCCGTGGTACAGGCGACCGAAGGGACCGTAGGTCACGCCCTCGTCGAGCGTCATCTCTTCGGTCTCGCTACTCACTCTGCGCTCCCGCGTGTAAGCCAGCCGCCATCGAAAGCGCGGAGTTGCTCGCCGATCCGCGGCGACCGAGAAGAATCACGAGGGGACGCGTGAAGTACCACGTAATCGCGACGTCCATGATTGTCGAGAGTCCAAGGAAGAAAGCGAATCCTCGCACGTCGCCCACCGCGATGAGGTAGAGCAGTACTGCGGCGAGAAGACTCACTGTGTCGGCGGCGACCACCGTGCGCCACGCGGAGCGAAAACCGCGATCAACCGAGGACCGCACCGAGCGCCCTGCTCGGGCCTCGTCTTTCAATCGTTCGAAGTACACGATGTAACTGTCCACCGTGATACCAATCGACACAATCAATCCGGTAACACCCGCCAAGTCGAAACTGGGCGCGAAGGCCGTATGGCCGAGCGCCGAGATAATCGCCCACAACAACGCCGCGGTCACCGCGAGCCCGAGCACGATAACCAGGCCAAGAGCTCGGTAGTAGAGGATCGTGTAGAGGAGCACGAGCGCGAGACCAGCGAGGCCCGCCCCAAGACCTGCGACAAGCGCGGAGTGGCCCAGCGACGGCGAGACGGTTCGGGTATTCAGTGCCTGGAGTCGAACCGGCAGCGCGCCAAAATTCATCGCGAGGGCCAGATTCTGCGCCGAGGCCTGCGTAAAGGACCCCGAGATCTGCCCCTGACCAGCAAAACTCGTGAAGGTCGACTGACCGGGCTGAATGATGGGCGCCGACTGAACAACGCCGTCGAGTTCAATCGCGAGCAGTTGGTGGAAGTTCTTTTGGGCAACTTGATCCCAGAGAGGACTGCCACTTGGAGTGAGCGTGTAGTTGACGACCCACGCACCTGCTTGATCCTGTTGTGCTAGCGCCTTCTTTATGGAATGACCCGTCAACTGGGATTGCCCCAGGACGTAGCGCACCCCTGGTTTTCCAAGCAGCGGCAAGAGCACCGTGTCTTGTGGAAGGTCTTGATTCGCCGGCGTGGAAGCGATGTTGGTAAACGCTGGGTCGGGCGGCGGCGTGTTGCTAGTGAACCCTTGGACGTTGTTTGCCGGCGTAACCGCAAGATTCGCCTGGCTCATCAGATACGAAGCACCACATGTCGGTAAGGCCTTCGAGCCAAGTCCGGTGAGTTTCGTTCCCACGGCCGCTTGACATAGGACCGGACGGAACAAGAGTTGCGCGGTCTGGCCAACGATGGCCAGAACATTTCGCGCGTCGGTGACGCCCGGCACGCTGACGACGACGTCTTTGCCCTGAAGGTTGACTTTGGCGCCGGAGACACCGAGTCCATTCACGCGATTGGAAAGAATCGACACGACCTCTTGCAAGTCTGCGGTCGTGGCGTGCGTCGTTGGTTTGTAGACGACCGAAAGTCCGCCGGCCAAGTCCAGACCCAACTTCGGACCCCAACCGAGCGACAACGTCGCCGCCAGTGATCCAAACGCAATTGCAATGGTGAGAATGAGACTGACGATCAAAGATCGTCGTGAGCCAACCTGTGGCGGCATTACTTAGCGTCACCTTCCGTTGAGTGATCGTCGCTCGATTCAGGCACCGGGTCGTAGCGGCGCGCGATGGCTGAAGGGATGAAGTCGAGCTCTACGCCACTGGCGCTACGCAACGTGACGAGGTCGCTCTCGTTCTTCACGACCGTGCCGACGAAGCCACCAATGGTCTGCGCGCGTTGGCCGACCTCTACTTTTCGTGACTCCGAACGCTGCGCTTTCTGCCTCTTCGAGCGCGGACGCAGGTAGAAAAAGTAGAGCGCACCGAAGACGATGACGTAGATAATCAGAATCGACGACGAACCAGAACCAGCAGCAACCAACATAAGGATTTCCTTCGTTAACGGACAGAGAAACTCTACTCGCTGGAGGCTGAGACCCTAGAAAAGGCCCCCGTGGCGCGGTTGAATTCCTAGGTGTTCGTACGCTCGTTCGGTGGCGACACGTCCTCGAGGCGTACGCACCATTAGACCCGATCGCAACAGGTAGGGCTCATACGCGTCTTCGATCGTGAAGGGCTCTTCACCGCACGCGTGCGCGAGGGTCGTCAGGCCAACTGGTTGCGTCGCGAACTGCTCACAGAGCAACGTCAAAATCCGCCGGTCGATCTTGTCGAGTCCAAACTCGTCAACGCCAAAGAGCGAAAGCGCATCCAGCGCAACGCTTTCGTTGATCTTCTCGTGGCCCTTCACCGACGCGTAGTCGCGCACTCGTCGCAGCAAGCGGTTCGCGACGCGCGGGGTGCCGCGACTCCTCGACGCGATGACCTGCGCCGCGACGGGATCGAGCGCGACGTTAAGAAGTCCCGCCGATCTCTGAGCGATAAGCGTGAGTTCCTCAACGTCGTAGAGGTCGAGCTGTCCAATGAACCCGAATCGATCTCGTAGCGGTGCCGCGACGAGCCCGGTGCGCGTCGTCGCACCGACCAGCGTGAAGTTCGGCAAGTCGAGGCGAATGGACCGCGCCGAAGGTCCCCGACCGATCATGACGTCGAGGCGAAGGTCTTCCATCGCGGGATAGAGCACTTCTTCAACCGCACGAGGGAGTCGATGCAACTCATCAATGAAAAGCACGTCGCCGTCTTGGAGATCAGTGAGAAGGGCCGCCAAATCACCCGGACGTGAGAGCACGGGCCCGGAGGTGACACGAAATCCCGAACCCATCTCACTCGCGACGATGCTCGCGAGCGACGTTTTCCCGAGTCCGGGCGGTCCAGCGAAGAGCAAATGGTCGGCGCATTGGTTTCGAGCTCGCGCTGAGCCGAGAACTACCTCGAGGTGCCCCACCAGGTCGCGCTGACCCACGAAGTCCGCGAGCGTCTGTGGACGCAGTGACACTTCGGCGTGGCGCTCGTGCTCGGTCGCCTCGGGCGCCACGACGTGGTCGCGAAGTAGTTCAAGGTTGAGTTCGTGCTTGGTCACGATCGCCTCAAGAGTTGCAGTGCGGCGCGCAGAGCTTCGGACTCGTCGGCGGGCAGCACGACGTCGTTGAGAGCTTCGCGCACCTCGTGACCCGTGTAACCAAGTGCGCGAAGGGCGTCGTCGATGACGGCGTTGACGTGGATCGTTGACGGACTCGGCTCGAAGGAGCCATCAACCATAACTTTGCCCTTGAGCTCCAGCACGATGCGACTCGCGGTTTTTGGTCCAATACCCGAGATCGTCGCCACCTTCTTGGCGTCGTCACTTTCAATGGCGAACGCGAGCTCGGCGACGCTCATGGTTCGAAGCGCTCCGAGCGCGGTGGAGGGGCCAACGCCCGGTGTTACCAGCAAGAGTTCAAAGAATTCGCGGTCTTCAATTGTGTGAAAACCAAAGAGTTGAATGGCGTCCTCTCGAACAACAGTAAAGATGAACAGTTCGATGAGCTCATCGAATGGTGGCAACTCGTTCGACGCGACGTGGACCTCGTAGCCAACGCCCTGCACGTCAATAAGGAGCGCTCCGTTTCGCAACTGGTGCAGCACGCGACCGCTCAGCCAGCCAATCACGCGAGACTCCCCAGCGGATAGCGACGCTCAGTTCGTACGATCATGAAGTAAGCAATACCGAGCGCTAAGGCGTCCGCGGCGTCGGGCGGACGTGGAATCTCACTCAATCCACAGAGCCGTGCGACCATGCCTTGCACTTGGGACTTACTGGCCGCGCCGTAACCGGTCACCGCCAACTTCACTTCTTGGGCCGTGAACTGGCGTACGGCAACGTCCTCACCACTCACGAGGGCGATCGCGACGCCGCTGGCCTGAGCGACGGGAATGACCGTCTTCGCGTTTCGTTGGAAGAAGACCCTCTCTACGGCAACGGCGTCCGGGGTTGTCTCCTTGAGGAGTTGGTCCAGCTCGACGTGGAGTTGGCGCAGGCGCTGTTCCACGGGCATTTTGGGATCCGTTTGAATCGTGCCTGCCCGGACCGCGCGAAAGGACTCAATCCCCTCAAAGGACCCCTCGACGAGTCCAAAGCCGCACCGGGTCAGTCCAGGATCGATGCCGAGTACGAACATACGTTCGATAGTAGCGCCCAAAGGGCCCAAACTCTAGGAATTAACCCTCGAAAGAAGCCAATAGTTCGTCGGAAATGTCGAAATTGGCGTAAACGTTCTGTACGTCATCATGATCGTCGATGGCGTCCATCAGTCGAAGAATCTTCTTCACCACAGCTTCGTCAGTGACGGGAATCGTGTTCTGGGCGACCAGGGTGAGATCGGCACTTTTCACCTTGAGGCCATGCCCTTCGAGGACGCCCCGTACGAGGGCAACGTCGTGGGGATCGGTGATGACCGTGTAGTTGGTCCCATTCGCCTCATAGTTCTCGGCGCCCGCTTCCATGATCCACTCAAGTAACTGGTCCTCGTCGAGGGGCCCCTCAACCTCCAACACGCCCTTACGATCGAACTGCCAGGACACTGCACCGGGCTCGGCGATCGCTCCCCCGTTTCTGTCTAAGAGATGCCTGATCTCGGCGCTCGTGCGATTTCGATTGTCACTTAGTGTCTCGACGATGACCGCGACGCCACTCGGCCCGTAGCCCTCGTAACTAATCGCCTCGTAGCGAACGCCCTCGAGTTCACCGGTACCACGCTTGATGGCGCGTTCGATCGTGTCGATCGGCACCGACGCCTCTCGGGCCTTTTGAAACATGGTGCGAAGAGCAGCGTTGGTATTGACGTCACCGCCGCCTTCGCGCGCGGCGACTTCGACTTGGCGAATGAGCTTGGCGAAGACCTTCGCGCGCGCCGAGTCCTTGGCGCCCTTGCGGTGCTTGGTCGTTGCCCACTTCGAATGGCCGGACATAGTTCCTCCTGCCCCTTGGGGCTTGGTAATCGTAGCCAAATTTAGAGCGAGTTGACGAAGAGCTCGTGGAGTCGGGCGTCGCCGGTCAACTCCGGGTGAAAAGACGCACCCCAGACGCGATTTTGACGCACAAAAACCGGGTGTTCTCCGTCACCGTGATCGAGCGTCGCCAACACCTCGACGTCGCTGCTCCACGAGATAATTTTCGGTGCGCGAATGAAGACTCCTGGCACTGACCCCAAGCCCTTTACCTCGAGCGGTGACTCGAAGCTCGCGATCTGGCGTCCGTAGCCGTTTCGTCGAAGGACGACGGACAGTGCTCCGTAACTCCACTGATCGTCACGACCATCGAGTACCCGTTCACTCAAGAGAATCAATCCCGCGCACGTACCAAAGACGGCGAGGCCGTCCTTCAGTCGACCAGCGAGTGGGTCTTTCAGACCAGACGTCGTAAGGAGATAGGCGATCGTCGTGGATTCTCCACCCGGTACGACGAGCCCTTCGACACTATTCAGCTGTTCGAGCGTGCGAACCTTTACCACGTCACAACCCAGTGACTCGAGGGTCGTTACGTGCTCACCGACGTCACCCTGAAGGGCGAGTACACCGACGCGCTTCACTACCAACCGCGGTCAGCGAATCGCTGTTCGAGCGTCGACGTCTCCCAACCCTTCATCGCCGAGCCAAGGCCCGTCGACACTTTCGCTACGACACTGGCGTCCTCGAAGTGCGTGGTCGCCTCGACGATGGCTTGGGCCATGCGCGCCGGGTCTTCACTCTTGAAGATGCCTGATCCAACGAACACGGCTTCGGCGCCCAGTTGCAAGACGAGCGACGCGTCCGCGGGCGTAGAGATTCCACCAGCACAAAAGAGTGGTACCGGCAGTTTTCCAGCGAGCGCGACCTCTTGGACGAGAGGTAGCGGAGCTTGAAGTTCTTTCGCCAGTGTGAAGAGTTCGTTCGCGTCAGCACTGTGAAGACGGCGGATCTGTGCGTTGATCGTACGAAGGTGTCGAACGGCCTCTACGACGTTGCCCGTCCCCGCTTCACCCTTAGAACGAATGAGACACGCGCCTTCACCAATGCGGCGCAGTGCTTCGCCAAGATTAGTCGCGCCACAGACGAAGGGCACCGTGAAAGCCCACTTGTCAATGTGGTTCTCTTCGTCGGCGGGCGTCAACACCTCAGACTCGTCGATGTAGTCGACGTCGAGGGCTTGGAGAATCTGCGCTTCGGCGAAGTGACCGATTCGCGCCTTCGCCATGACAGGAATCGTGACGGCCGCCTGGATCTCTTGAATCATCAACGGGTCGCTCATACGAGCAACGCCACCGTCACGACGGATGTCCGAAGGCACACGCTCAAGGGCCATCACCGCGACGGCGCCAGCGTCTTCGGCAATCTTGGCCTGTTCGGCGTTAACGACGTCCATGATGACGCCGCCGCGCAACATGTCAGCGAGGCCGCGCTTGACGACGGCGGAGCCGGTTATGGAAGGGTTTTGAGAAGAACTCATAAGCCCAGCCTAATTGCTTCGCTCTACCACTCTTCGAGGGCGCGAGCGCGAAGTTCAACGTCGTCCAAGTCGCCTAAGTCAACGTCGCTTCGGTCGCTCCACTGATTGAAGAAGACCCAGCGCCACTGAGCGTAGGTCGAAGAGCGAAAGAACGAGTCTTCTTCGACGTGCTGACGAGCACATTTACGAAGAGCACTAGCGAGACCCAGCGGATAGCGAATACTCGCCGCCGCTACTTCGTCCGCCCGGTAGGCCAGACCCTCGCCCGCGAGCGCTTGGCGAGCGTCGTCGTTCAGCGACATCACCGCCGCCAGGCTCTCGCGGTCCACGAGACCGAGTCGCTGGCGGGCGAGGCAGTGCGCGACGACGCCTTCGAGCTCAATGAGTTCAAAGTCCTGCATGAGTGCGCTCGTGACAAAGAGTGAGAAGCGACTGCCGTCGGGCACCAGCGCCGCGTTGTAGCAGCGATCACTCACAATGAAGGCGCTGACGCCGGCGACACCAAAGGTCGCGGCCAGTCGATCGAGCACCGTGACGAGTCGCAGACGCTCCACCGAGTCGCCGCCCGCGGAAAACTCCGAGAGCATCGAGCCCGCGAGCGTCTCGGCGCGTTCGGAGAAACTGGCGACCGTGCGACGTAGATCCCACGCGTACACCAGCGCGATAATGACGCCCACAGCCGGCAGCCACGCAACGACGACGACGCCGACGACGAACAACACGGCAATGAGTCCCACGACAATGGTTTGGGGAAGTCGGCGGCGAAACGCGAATCGGCGCACGACGTGCAAGTTATGGTGACGCTCGCCCGTCGAGGGGACGTAGGGGTTCTGCCAGGTGGGATCGAGCACGGGTGCCACGAATCGTGACCCATGGTCTCTTGAGACGTGTGGGCGGCGAGAACGATTTCGTTGCTTGTTGGCCACGACCCAAGGCTACTTGGTTAGTTGAAATTGTCGAACTGCGTCGTCGTAACGATCGTCGTAGGCGTCCATCAAGGACGTCATCGACCAACGCTCGGCGTAACGGCGTGCCGCGCTTACGCGCTCTTCGCTCTCACTCGCGAGTGCGCGAGTAACGGCGTCGATGAGCGAGGACACGTCACCCGCACGAAACAGTGTCGCGTGACCGCCCGTCGCGTCGGCGTAGCCTTCAATGTCGCTCGCCACGACCAACGTTTCACTAGCCATGGCTTCGAGTAACACGAGACCGAAACTCTCGCCCCGCGTCGACGGCGCGATCAACACGTCGACGCGACGTAACCAAGCACGCTTCTCTTCGTCGCTCACGCGCCCCAGAAAGACAATATTGTCGTCGCGCGCGGCGAGCGCTTCGAGGCGTACTCGTTCGGGCCCCTCACCAGCAATCACCAACTGCCAGGGATCGTCGCTTCGTGCGTTATGTTCGCGCAGCGCGTGTATCGCGAACGCGACGCCCTTTCTCTCTTCGAGGCGACCAACGAAGAACAGCACCTTGTTGTGTGCGCGTTCACGAGGTGTCGCCACGAAGCGCTCCGTCTCAAAGCCGTTGAAGAGTACGTCGCTCACAAGACCACTGGCGTCGAGAAGTGTTGCCGCCGCGGCGTCACTTACCGATACCGCCGCGTCCAGGCGCGGCGCAAGGCGGCGCAATACCACCTTGGTGTAATGAACTGCCGGACCTCCCCCACTGCGATGAAAGGTACCCACAGCGGGATGGCGATGAGCAAACAAAGTGGGCCAGCTGAGTAACGGAGCGAAGGGCTCGTGAAAGTGCACGACGTCGGGATTGAAGGCGTCAATGGCTGCCTTTGCTCGTAGTGCCGCAAGAGGAGAGAGCGCGAGAGGAGCCTTGGATCCATTGGCCGGCAGCGACAATCGAACACCCAGTCGAAGGATGGCGGCTGGTGTGTCGTAATGCGTGATGTCGCGTCCATCGGGCGCCACAATGAGTACGTCGCGACCGCGCGAGGTGAGCACGCGACTCATCGCCAGGACTTGCTCTTGCACGCCGCCAAAGACGCTCAACGCGTAGGGCGACACCAGGACCACACGCTCAACGCTCATGCGCTGGCGAAACGTGGCTGCAACACGTGCCACTGCTCAGGCGCACGTCGAATGAGCCCTTCGAGTTCGATCGCGACGAGTTGTGTGACCCTGGTCACGTCGTCGCGAAGTTTCTTCGTGCGCTCGGCGGCGATGGGCGCGGTGATTACGGCGAAATGGTCACGGCCCGGCCCGGCGTAACAGGCGGCCGCCACCAGCGTCGCGCCTGTTCGCAGCGCCAGCGTCGCGGGACCAGCGGGCATGGTGACCCGTTCGCCAAAAAATGTCACGTCGATGCCATTTCCTTGCAAGTCACGGTCACAGAGAAGACCCACGACTCCACCTTCTCGTAGCTTCGAGAGCAAAACTGAGCCCGCGTACTCATTCAGAGGCTCGATGCGAATGCCAATGGATTCACGCTTCTCCTTGAACCATTGGAAGAGCTCTGGTGGATCTAACTCCTCGGCGATGGCGGTCATGCCAAGACCAAGCGAGTTCATGTGCGATCCACCCCACTCCCACGAACCCACGTGGGGCAACGCTATGACGGTTCCGCGCCCGCGATCTTTGGACGCTTCGAGGTGTTCCAGCCCTTCGGCGATTATGAAGCGGTCGTTGATGACGGCGCTCTTGAGTGCGGGAAGCTTCCCTCCTTCGGCCCAATACTGTCCGTAACTGCGAAATCCCCGAGCCACGAAGTGATCGAGCAACTCGTGGTCGACTTCGCCACCGGGCGCAAACAGAACGTGCGCGATATTTCGTGTCAAGTTCTCTCTCGCGCCCTTGTTGCACCGACCAACTGCGGCGGCGATCGAACTGGCGAGTGCGACGTCCACTCGCTCGGGCAGGGCTTCCATGACGGCGCCCACGGCCTTAAAGAGAGTGGCGCGCGCCTTCGTGGCCACGGCTAGTGACGCGACGCTCGACTGAGTCCTCGACGAAGGCGCCGACTGTGTTGGCGAGCTCGAAGCGTCGACGTCGTCGACGGCGCTGGACGGGCGGCCACCTGCCACACACGCCAGAATCGCCCGCCGGCGGTCATCGCCGTAAGCCCCAACATCAACCACAGCACGGGAATAAAGATTGGCGTCGCGAGAAGACCCACGCCCAAGAGGATCATACGCTCGGCACGTTCCATTAAGCCACCCTTGGCGACCAGTCCCAGGCTCTCCGCCTTCGAACGCTGGTAAGAGATCATGAAGGTCGTGGTCAAAATGGCGAAGGGCAGCAATACAAGTTGTCCGTGGTCGCGGGCGGTCAAGTAGTACGCCACGCCACCCAAGATGACGGCGTCCGCGATCCGATCTGATACCGAGTCGAAGAAACTACCGCGCTGAGACGTGCGGTGGGAGGCCTTCGCGACGGGACCGTCAAAGAGATCGTGAAACCCCGTCAAGGTGAGCAACACGATGGCCCAAAAGTGCATGCCCTGCGCGATGGCCCACGCCGTGGCGCACGCGAAGACAAGTCCCGACGCCGTGAGGACATCGGCGGAAAATCCCACGCGAACGAGCCATCGACCGATTGGCGCGGTCGTCGCGTCTACCGACTGGCGGAACTTGCCGTCGAACATCGACCCTCTGGACTCATGGCGCCGAGTCTACCGGAGGCGTCCGCGCGAGTCCGGTTCAAAGTTGGGCGTGCACCTTGCGCCACGTTGACTGCAGTGACTCAGGTAAAACTCTCGTTTCACCAATGGTGGTCATGAAGTTGGTGTCACCGTTCCAGCGCGGCAGAGCATGCCCGTGGACGTGTTTGGGGATTCCCGCGCCCGCGGCGTTACCGAGATTCATTCCCATGTTCATCCCGTCTGGTTCGTACGCGCGCGTGAGAGCGCCCATAGTCGCGCGCACCGTTAGGAAGAAATCTTGGTACTCGTCATCACGTAACTCATCGAGCGACGCGACGTGGCGAAACGGCACGACGAGGACGTGACCCGAGCCGTAGGGAAACGCGTTCAAAACCACGTACGTGTGTTCACGCTTTAAGAGCACGCCCGTCGACTCGTCAACGGCTTCCGTGCCGAGCACACAAAAGACGCACGCCGCGTCGTCGCTCGCGTTCAACTCTGCACCGGCACTCGTGACGTAAGACTCGCGCCACGCCGCGGAGAATCGCTCTAGGGCCACGAAGGCGCCTCGGGTGACGCGTGCACGAGAATCTCTTCGACCAGTCGATCGCGAAACGACGTCACGTCCACCCCTCGTTCGGGGTCGTTCGATCCACGGGGGTTAATGCCGAGCGTGCCTTTTGCCACGTCCTCGTCACCGACCACTACGACGTAGGGAATCTTTTCGAGTTTGGCTTTTCGAATGCGCGCGCCAAGGGGCTCACTCGCCGCTTCAACCTCGACGCGAACGCCACAAAGACGAAGTTGTGCCGCGACGTCGTAGGCGTACTCGTCGTGATCGTCACGCACGCCCAGCACGCGAACCTGTTCGGGGCACAACCACGTCGGAAGGTTGCCCGCGTAGTGCTCGATGAGAATTGCCATGAATCGCTCGACGGATCCAAACAGAGCCCGGTGAATCATGATCGGACGCTGACGGGTGTTGTCGGAGGCGACGTAGGTAGCGTCAAAGTTCTGCGGTGTTTGAAAGTCCAACTGGATCGTCGACATCTGGTGCGTGCGACCAATCGCGTCGCGGGCTTGTACGGAGATCTTCGGTCCGTAAAACGCGCCACCGCCGACGTCGAGCACGAGTTCGAGGCCGGCCGCGTTAGCGACCGACGCCAGCGCCGCTTCCGCTTCACTCCACTCTTGGTCACTGCCAACCGCTTTCTTCTCTGGTCTGGTCGAGAGCTCAAGGTAGAAATCATTGAGTCCAAAGTCGCGCAGAAGATTCAATACGAAGTCCAAGAGACTCGACAGTTCATCGGCCATCTGTTCGCGCGTGCAAAAGATGTGCGCGTCGTCTTGGGTCATGCCGCGAACGCGCGTCAGACCTTGCACGACGCCGGACTTCTCGTATCGGTAGACCGAGCCGAACTCGAACATTCGAAGCGGCAACTCGCGATAACTACGCTGACGCGCCTTGAAAATCAAGACGTGGAACGGGCAGTTCATTGGCTTTAGGTAATAGTGCTGTCCCTCGTCGAGCACCATGGGCGGGTACATGGACTCGGCGTACCACGTGAGGTGCCCCGAGGTCTCAAAGAGCTCAGCCTTAGAGATGTGCGGTGAGTACACAAACTCATAGCCCGACACTTCGTGACGCTGGCGCGAGTACTCCTCGAGCACTCGACGGATGATGCCACCCTTGGGATGAAAGACCGCGAGGCCCGGACCAATCTCGCTGGGAAAAGAGAAAAGGTCCATTTCGTGACCGAGACGGCGATGGTCCCGCTTTTCCGCCTCTTCGAGTTGGGTCAGGTGCGCGGCCAACGCGTCCTTCGACTCCCAAGCCGTACCGTAAATGCGCTGCAACTGAGGCTTGTGTTCGTCACCTCGCCAGTACGCGCCCGCTACCCGCGTTAATTTGAAGTGTCCAAGACGAGCAGTACTCGGCACGTGAGGCCCTCGACAGAGATCAACAAAGGCCGCGGTGTTCGAGTAGGTCGAGATGAGCGAATCACTTCCGGCCTCGGCGAGGTCTTCTTCACTGCCACCACTCGCCACGGCCTCAATGATCTCAATCTTGAACGGTTGATCTTTGAAGATCGCGAGGCCCTCTTTAATCGAGTGTTCGCTTCGCGTAAAGGGCTGATCCTCGGCGATAATGACGCGCATCTCCGCGTCGACGCGCTCGAGATCGTCGTCACTAAAGTGACCATCATCAGGAAGTTCAAAGTCGTAGTAGAAGCCGTCACGAATCGCTGGACCAATGGCGTAGTGCGCCCCGAGCCACAGTCGCGTGACCGCTTGGGCCATCACGTGTGCACTCGAGTGTCGCAGTACTTCGCGACCCTCGTCACTCGCTGGCGTGACGATCGCGACGCGCTCGCCACCATTCAAGGGCGTTGAAAGGTCGACAAGCTCGCCGTTGACGCGTGCCGCGAGGGCGTCTTTGGCTAATCGCGAACCGATGGCCTTGGCGAGGTCGAGCGCCGTCGACCCTGGCGTCAGGGTGCGAAGACTGCCGTCGGGTAGCACTACTTCGAAATCGGACATCGTGGCCTTTCGTCGCCTACAGCGTAATGCCGAGCAGCGCAGCCCCCTGGGCGACGTTTGATCCCGCGTGGGCCGCGGCGTCGATGACGCGAAGTGCTGTCGGCGTGTTCAAATCGTCGTCAAGCGCGTCGCGCACGTCGTCGAGGACGTTCGAACTTCTTCCCGTCGTCAACGTCGAGCGCCACGTCGCGAGTCTCGACTGCGCCTGGGACAACAGTTCGTCACGCCACTCCCAGTCTGCGCGGTAGTGCTGATCGAGCAGAGAAAGACGTACCGCCGCTGGTTCCGAGCGTCGGACCAAGTCGTGCACAAAGACGAGATTTCCCAGTGATTTACTCATTTTGATTCCGTCCAACGCTACTAAGCCCGTGTGCATCCAGTGTTTGACAAACGGCGCGCCCGTCACCGATTCACTCTGCGCTGCTTCGCATTCGTGGTGAGGAAACGCGAGGTCACGACCTCCTCCGTGCACGTCCACCGTTTCACCGAGTTCGCGAAGTGCCAACGCCGAACACTCGATGTGCCAACCCGGCCGTCCCGGCCCCCAGCGAGACTCCCACGACGGCTCGTCTTCGAGCGCCGGTTGCCAGAGCACGAAGTCGAGTGGGTCGCGCTTTCGTGGATCATCGGGGCGTCCGCCGTGAATGGCGGCAAGTTCGAGCATCGCCTCGCGCGGCTCATGGCTCACCTGACCAAAGCGGGGAAACTTGGACACCTCGAAGTACACCGAGCCTTCGACTTCGTAGGCGAATCCCTGATCGAAGGTCTTTCCGATCAACGTCAAAATCTCAGGAATCGCGCCAGTCGCGCGGGGCTCGGAGTACACGGGCAGCAAGTTGATGGACTTCATGTCACGCTCGAAGGTCACCATCTCTTGGGCCGCCAGATCGAGATAGTTGACGCCAAGTTCGCGAGCCTTTCGCAAGATGTCGTCATCGACGTCGGTGACGTTTCGCACCAATCGCGCGTCGTGTCCGGCGTCGATGAGTCGACGCGTGAGAACGTCGAAGGAGAGATAGACGAAGGCGTGACCCAGGTGCGCGGCGTCGTAGGGCGTGATCCCACAGCTGTAGAGCGTGACGATTGGTCCAGCCTCTAAGGGGTAGACACCCCGACGCGCACTGTCGTAGAGCAGCATTAGTGAGAAAGTCCGGCGAGCTTTACGTAGCTGTGAGTCTTGTGGCGAATATTCACCGAGATGCACACCCCGGTGAAGGCTTCAATCGCGCTAGCGAGCGACATCGATCCAGCTATGACTGCCCTCAGGCCGGTCATAGCGTTAATCATCGTGGCTATCTCTTCGAGCGCCACTTCGTCATCGGAAAAGATGATGACGTCCGCGTCGAGGTCACTGTCTAGATCTTCCATATGACCCGCCGGCAGATGATGAAACGCGCCGACGATTCTGCTCTCGGGGAGGGCAAAGGAAATCTGCGCGGCCATCGATCCACGGGCCGGAAAGAGCGGCACGAGTTCCTTGCCTTCGCGCGTGAGCGCGTTGACCATCGAGATCACGATCTTGTTCACAAGTTTGCCCTTCAACGATCGCACGGTCGCCACGGCCGAGTCCCAAGGCGTCGCTACCACCACGAAGTCACAGTCCGCAGCGGCCTCATTGGTCGCGCCACGCACCACGCCCTCGCCACGTGGCAGTAACGAGGTGGCGATCACCTCGGCGCGCGTCACGTCACGAGATCCGAGAAGTACGTCGTAGCCCGCGCTCGCCAGACGAATCGCCACGCCGCGTCCGGCCGGACCGGTGCCCCCAAGAATGCCCACTGTCGTCATTGTCGTCCTCGTCACTCGCAAACCCTAGAAGTACGCTAACAACATGGCACTCCTGAGCGATCACCGTATCTTGGTTACCGGCGTCTTGACCGACGACTCCCTGGCCTTTGGCATTGCCAAGCGCGCACTCGAAGAAGGCGCCACGATTGCTCTTTCGGGCTTTGGGCGAGGCACGTCCCTTACTCGCAGAACCGCAAAAAAACTCGGTGACGTTGGTGAGATCATCGAACTTGACGTCACGAATCCCGACGAGATCCAAGCGGCCGTCGAAGAGGTCACCACTCGCTTTGGTCGTCTCGACGGACTGGTACACGCCATTGGCTACGCGCCGCCAAGCTGTCTCGGCAGTGGGATGTTTCTTGCCCCCTACGAGGATGTTTCGGCCGCGATGCACGCGTCTACCTTCTCGCTCGCCGCACTCGTTGGCGCGTTTCGACCACTGCTGCAAAAGAGCGAAGCACTCGGGGGCGCGTCGGTCGTCGCGCTCGACTTCGATGGAACGAGGGCGTACCCGATGTATGACTGGATGGGCGTGATGAAAGCGGCCCTTGAGTCACTGGGTCGCTATCTTGCGCGCGAAGTCGGACCGGACAAGATTCGCGTCAACATGCTCGCCGCGGGTCCCATTCGCACCGTTGCCGCGAAATCAATTCCCGGCTTTTCGATCTTTGAAGACACGTGGGGTGAACGGGCACCTCTTGGATGGGACGTGCACGACGCCAGTGCCGTCGCCGACACCGCCATCGCGCTCTTGTCACCGCTCCTTCGCGCGACGACCGCCTCGGTCATTCACGTCGACGGCGGCGCGCACGCGATGGGCTAGTCCTCTTGACTAGCGAACTGAGTTTCGTAGAGATCGCGGTAGAGGCCACCTCGCGCGTGTAGTTCAGCGTGCGTGCCTCGCTCAACGATGCGCCCGTTATCCACGACCAAGATCTGATCGGCGTTTCGAATAGTTGAAAGTCGGTGCGCGATCACGAGCGACGTTCGCTGATTCATCGTCTCATCCAGCGCGCGCTGCACGGCGGCCTCGCTCTCGGCGTCGAGGTGCGCCGTCGCCTCGTCCAACACCACGAGACGCGGTGACTTAAGTAGCAGACGCGCGAGGGCCACGCGTTGTTTCTCGCCCCCTGAGAGACGGTAACCGCGCTCGCCCACCACGGTGCCAAGACCCATCGGCAACGAAGCCACTAGATCGGCGATCTGTGCCGCGGCCAGGGCTCGCGCGATCTCATCCTCCGTGGCGTCGGGTTTGGCGAACAACAAGTTGGCCCGCAACGTGTCATGAAAGAGGTGCGCGTCTTGGGTTACGACGCCAACCGTCGCGTTCAATGACGCCGTTGACGCCTCGCGGAGATCAACACCGTTGATCGTCACCGAACCAGCGTCGACGTCGTAAAGACGAGAGACCAACATCGAGATCGTGGTCTTTCCGCCACCACTGGGACCAACGAGCGCGGTCATCGTGGTTGGTTCGACGACGAAGCTGATGTCGTGCAGCACTGACGTGCGCGGCGTGTCATCCAGTCGCGCGACCGCCTCGAGCGAGGCGAGCGACACCTCGTCGGCGCCGGGGTAGGAGAAGTCCACGTGATCGAAGCGAAGTTGCGCCGGGCCGACGGGAATTTCGCGCGCGTCCGCGCTCTCTTTGATCATGGGCTCGAGATCGAGTACCTCGAAGAGCCGCTCGAAACTGACCATCGCTGACATGTAGTCAATATTGAGACTGGACAGTTGGGTGAGGGGTCCATAAAGGCGCGTCAGGTACGCCGTGAGGGCAACGACCGTTCCTATCGCCAACACTCCGTGCACCACCGCGAGACCGCCGAAGCCATACGCGAACGCCGTAGCGAGCGACGCTGTCAAGGTCAGCGAGATGAAGAAGAAACGCTGGTAGGTGGCTTGGCGAATACCAATATCACGCACCTGCGCCGCGCGATGTTCAAAGTTCTCGAGCTCCTCGTGGGGACGACCAAAGAGCTTTACGAGCATGGCGCCCGACACGTTGAAGCGCTCGGTCATGACCATGTTCATCTCGGCGTTCAGCTCCATCCCCCGCTGGAAAAGCGTACCGAGTCGGCGCCCCACCCTACGCGCCGGAATCAAGAAGACCGGCACGAGCACTAGCGCGACGAGCGTGATGGGCCAGCTGAGAACGAACATCACGACGAGGATGATGCCGACCAGGATGACGTTGCCGAAAACGTTGGAAAAGAGATCGGTGAAGGCCTGTTGCGCGCCTATGACGTCGTTGTTCAGTCGACTGATCAACGCGCCAGTTTGCGTTCTCGAGAAGAACGCAATCGGCATCTTTTGGATGTGTTCAAACACTTCAGCGCGCAGATCATAGATGAGCCCTTCGCCAATAATCGCCGACACTCTTCGCTCAATCATCGACAGTCCAGCGTCAGCGATCGCGAGCACCGCCGTCAATACCGCCAAACCCACGATCAACCCCGTACGATGACCGGGGATTCCCTTGTCGATGATCGCGGCCAGCAAGAGCGGCGACACCGAGGAAACAATGGCGTCGAGTACGACGACGACGAGAAAGAAGATAAGCGCCGGGCGATAGTGCTGTGCGAACTTCAAGATCCGAGGTAGAGTCCCCTTCTTCAATTGGTGCTGAAGAATCTTGCGATCGCGTTGCATCGAGCGCATGCCCATCCGCCCGCCGCCCCCGCCCCCGCCGTGCATACTCATGTTGACTCCTCTGCTCTAGGCAGTGTAGGAAGGGGCCACACATCGCCGAGCAAAAAAACGCGACAAGAATGATCTACGAGGTCAGTGCGCTGATCAAAATGATGAGCCCTAAGGTCATCATGACGCAAGCCCCAATGGTTCGAAGCGTGACGAGCCGCGTCGTCGAGCCGGAGAGCCACTCTCGTGCGGTTCCAGCGATGACGCCCCACGTACCGTCACTACAAAACGCCATCACGCTAAAGAGCGCGCCAAAAATGAGCAGTTGTACGGTGACGTTTCCTTTCGTGCGGTCGACGAAATGTGGGAACACCGCGGCAAAGAAGACCAGGGACTTCGGATTCAAGATCCCGACTACAAATCCCTGTCGAACGACGATGAAATTCTCCGGCCGCTTTCCTTCGCGCTGCGCCATGGCCCTCGCGTGTTCGTGACGGTGGCGCATGGCGTCAAAGCCGAGCCACAAGAGATACGCCCCGCCCGCCGTCTGCAAGATCACGGCAAACGTCTTGGAGTGCGCGAGCAGTGGTCCAAGTCCGACGGCCACGATGACTGACAGCACCAGTGTGCCAATGCTGTTGCCAAGAACCGTCAGTACCGCGACGGTTCGTCCCCACGCGACGCCGCGCGCAAGGGTGAAGAGCACGCTCGGACCCGGCACCACGATGATCGCCATCGAGGCCACGAGGAAGGTAATAAGTTGTCCGCCGCTGATCACGACGAACACCATCGCACGACACGATCCACAGTATTCAAACTGGCCCCGATGCTAAAGCCAATGGTCGCGGCGAAGAACGCGGTGCCAACGCCCACGGTGCCGCCCATCAGCCACCCAACGACGAGCACCGTTATCTCCAAGGTGAGACGAATGTAGACAACGCTGATGCCATAGCGCCGATGGAGACTCGTCATGAGCCCATCTCTTGGCCCGGGGCCTAACGCGGTCGTGAGATAGAGCGCACTACCAACGCCAATCACTGCGACCGCAGCGACGACGTAGAGGCTCTTTAGCCAGTACGCCTGCGGGATCGCGAGATTCGTCGAGACGATGTCGAGAACGTAGGCGATGACGATCAGATTCGCGATGGTGCCAAAGCCCGGTCGTTCTCTAAGAGGAAACCACAACAGCAACACCGCAACGCTGATCACCGCCGTCGACCAGCCAAGTGACCAGTGCGTATGGTGCGCGACGCCTTGGGCGAAGACGGTCCACGGTGTCGCGCCCCAGTGCGACTGGACGAGAAGTCCTTCACCGAGACCAAAGAGAGCCAGTCCCACGACTAAGGGCAACGCCATTTGAGGACGAAAGTCCCACGTGGTCTTTGCGCGCCACGGTGTCACGGGGATGTGGTGACTCAACTTCATGGCGAGACAACGCTAGCGGATGAATCACTTGTCGTCGCCAACTTCCTTGTACGAGCAGTGGCGTTGTCGATACAAGTGTGACGTTGCGTAACACGAAGTAATCGCGACCTCTTGCACCACATTCAGGGATTTAGTCCCTACCATTCGTGACCTTTTACCCTAAATGTCCGTCGTTCTCCAGATAGATACTCGTACTGGCTCGAAGTTCGAATCAACAAATTAGGGAGAAGAAGATGCGCAAAGACTCAAGATTGATCGTGGCGATTGTGCTGTCGAGCGCCCTCGCCTTCAGCGCCGTTGAGAGCGCCGGTGCCGCTCAACCTGTTCGTAGCGTGGGACACGTAGCCGTGCAAGCCAGGGTACTCAAGGTAAAGAAAGTCACCTTTAGTGGGTCGTACAAGGGTTCCATCGCACTGTTGATGGTCGGCGCGTCAGGCCAGTCCGCGACGTCGGTGAAGGTGACGTCGCTCGTGGGCAAGGGCACCGGCACATACCTCGGTTCGAGCACGTTGCGTGCCACGGGCTCGGCGCCAGCGTCGAACCAGTGTGACGAGCTCACCGGACTGGGCTCGATTACCGGATCGGGTAGCAAATTGACGTTCAAAGTTGTGACGTCGTCGAAGTCCCAGGGCTGTGCCTCGGCCACCGCCACGCCCACCAGCGTCAGCGTCAATGGCGTCGCGACGGTGACGGGTGGCTCGGGCAAGTATAAGGGCGTCTCGGGGACTCTTACGTTCAAAGGTTCATTCAGCGTCGCCTCGAACACGGCCGGTTCCAGTGAGAGCGATTCATTCAGCGCGACGCTGAAGGGTCCCCTAACCATCAAATATTAGTAACCAACCAAAGAGAAGGAAGTGCGAGATGAAGAGATTGATATCGGGACTTGCGGTCGGGGCCATGGCCCTGGGAAGCCTCTCTCTGGTAGGTGGTACGGCCGCGTCGGCCGCGACCACGACCCCCACGGTCGTTCTTAGCGGCGGCAAGGCTATCGTCGGCCAAGGGCCCACCGGCATCATTGCGACGACGAGCGTGGCCGGTGCGGTTAGCTTCACGGCTGCCGGCGTGGCGATTGCTGGCTGCACTTCAGTAGCCACGACGGCGACGACGCCGTTCGCCGCGACCTGCTTATGGGGTGCTGCGGCTCCTGGCCCGGTCATCTTGGGCGCCACGTTCACGCCGACTGACACGACGGACTTCAGCACGGCGACCGCGACTGCCTACACGGTAAACGTTGCAGTGCCCGTCCAGTCGGTGACCAGCTTTTCGCCACTTCCGCTGTACGTCGACACCATCGTCGCGAGCGGTAAATACGCTACGGCGATCGCGCCGATCTACGGTGGCTGCCAGATCACGAACGAGTTCCTCGTTGGCCAGACGATTGTGTTCCGCGCTTATGGTTACGCCCAGAACGGCACCCCGCTGACCCCGCTCAACGTCTCCAGCGCGACCGTGACCGTTCAGGGTGTTTCGACCCCGCTCACCCTGTCGTTCGCCAACCACGGTGTGACCAACACGATCCAGGGCACCGATGGTGTCGCGTTCTGGACCGCCCCGTTGGCCACGGGTGGCACCGGCTATAGCACGCTGGGTCTGATCCCCTACACCGTCACCTTCAAGACGATTGCCGTTCCGGCGGTCACCAAGAAGGTCCCGGCGATCAAGTGGGTCTTGCTGCGCAAGGCCGGCAAGGTCGTCCACGTGAACGGCAAGGCGGTGTACGTCGCCGTGCACTACACGAAGACGGTCATCGTGACCCCGGCAGTCGCGGGCGCCACGGGGACCTTCACCCCCAACTTCAACACCTCTTCGTCGGCGACCCTCAACGCGGTCCCGGCCGGCTGAACAGTAGTAGGTAGGTAGTTCGCAGTGCTACGAGCCCGAGCGAGCGGTTCAAAGGATCGCCCGTTCGGGCTCGTTAGCAACCAAATGAGAATAAGGGCAATGAGTTCGCAACAAAGGTCCCAACGAGTGACCGAGACGGAGCAGTACGAAGGGAACAAGATGTTACGTAGGTACCTCACCAGAGGTCTCCGGTCTCGCTTCGCCCGTGTCATGGTGGCGTCGATGATCCCGGTGGCCTTGATCGCCTCGGCCAGCAGCGCCGATACGACATCCACCAATACGATCACGCTCACTCCGCCGAGCGCCCTTCCGGGTGTCCCGGCGCTTCCTTTCACCGCGGCCACGGCCGCGGCCTTCACCATCCCGGTCACGACCTCGGGGGCTCTCGCGGTCACTCCAAACCAGGGTGTCCAAGGCACGCCGATCACCGTCTCGGGCACCGGTCTGCCGGCGAGCACGAGCGTTGAACTGACCTGGGGAACGTCGAATGCCACGTGGCTCGCCGACGTCGAGCCCAACACGGTCAACTACCTCGGCACCTCCTACTCGAAGATCACTGTGGTCATGACCACGGTGACCACCAACTCGAGCGGCGCGTTCACGTTCCAGACAACGGCGCCCGCTGACTTCGGTGGTATCCACGACATCTACGCGGTGGCGAACGGTACGGCCGTGGGCCACGCTGGTTTCGAAGAACTGCGCACCCTCAAGGTGACCCCGACCAGCGGTCCGATCGGTACGCCGATCACCATCACCTACACCTCGATGGGGGCCAGCCTCTACACGGGTGGAGCGGAGATCCTTTGGGACAACCACTACACCGGTGAGATGCAGGCGCAGTGGACCCGCGGCACCGCGAGTGTCACGATCCGCGCGGCGGGACCGGTGGGTACCCACTTCATCCAGGTCGGCAACGCCATCAGCTACATGTACCTGAACGTCATCCAGTCTCCGATCCCCTACACCAACGGCGGCACAGTCACGTTCAGGGTCACCAAGGACAGCGGGCCGACGGCCTCGTCCATCTCCTGGCCCGCCGACGTGCAGCCGACCGTCAGCCAGGTCACTACTCTCTCGAACGCCGGGCTTGACCCGCAGAGCAGTGCGGTCGCGACGCTGAGCACGACCAAGGGCCCGGTGCTCACCAAGACCACGCTGAGTGTCACCGGTCTTCCCTCTTCGGTCACCGGGACGGTCAACCTCGCGTACTCGACCGTCGTCGGCAACCGCGTGAACTGCGCGAGCACCTGCTGGGCGTTCAGTTCTATCGCGCTGGGCACCGCCGCGGTCACCAACGGCACGATCAGCCAGCAAGTGACGATCCCGGATAGCCTGGGTGGTTGGCACGTCGTCCAGGTCATGAAGGGCAGCACGTTGGAGGCTCAGGCGCCGTTCTACGTGATGGAGAGCATCGTTCCCTTCATGAACAAGGCGGGCAAAGTGATCAGCCAAGGTCTCGCGACGGCGAATGACTACACCGCACCCCTAAAGAACCCCACCCCCGCCCAGACGGCCAGAGCCCTCGCCGCATTCGAGGTAGGCCAATCCGGTAAGGGCACCAACACCTTTGAACAGAACCAGGAGTTCACCATCAGCATCAAGGGTGTCGGCTGGACGCAACTGGACAACACCTTGGGGGTCGACTACGACAACAGCTACATCGGCTACAGCTGCGGCTTCAACTCCAATGGTTACATGGTGGTCCACCTGCACGCCACCGGTGGCGTCGGCACGCACATCATCGACCTGTACCCGATGCTCTACTCGCTGTCACCGTCGTTCGCGAGCACTCCCTACGGCATGGTGCCAGACTTGTCATACGCCCGTGATTACCCGGGCCTGGCGCTCGGCTACCACGTGCCGGCCATCCGCTTCTCGATCAAGATCGTCAAGTAAGAACACTCGGACGTTCTCGAGACCTTACGACTTCGTTCCTCCGGCGCCCCTCTTCCCCTTGGGCGACGGAGGGACACCCACGATGAACGCCGCGGGTTTTGGTAGCCACCAACTCAATCGCCCGAGCAATCCCATAACGGCGGGTAACACCAGGCCCCGCACGAGCGTCACGTCAACGATGACCCCCGCTGCTAATCCCACGCCCAACTCTTGAAGTCCCGCGACGTGACCGGCGACAAGACCGCTAAAGGCACCGACCATGATGAGCGCCGCGGCGCTGACGACGCCGCCCGTGTTGGCCAGTCCGTTCGTAATCGCTTGGGCGTCACTCGATCCTCGGTCGTGGGCTTCACGCATACGAGAAACAATGAAGACGTCGTAGTCCATCGAAAGGCCAAAGAGCACGGCGAAGAGAAACACGGGTACCCATCCTTCGATCTGACCGACGTGGTAAGTACCCAGTACCGGCGACAATACGCCGTAGCGAAAGACAGCGACCATCACGCTGTAGGCGACGCCGAGACTCACGAGATCGAGCAAGACCGCGAGCAGTGGCAACAACAAGGAGCGAAACGCGCGCATCAAGATCGCGTAGCTAAGTACGAGTGCTAATGCGACGAGCCACGGGAAGGCACCATAGATCGTTGAGAGGAAGTCGACGCCTTGCGCGCCGGCGCCCCCTACGTACACGCTGGTACCCGTTGGAAAATGTGCGCCCGGGATGATCACACTTCGCAAATAGCGCACGAGCACTTGTGAGGGCGGCGCCCCGAACTCGCTGCGACCGATGACGACCACTTGTTCGTCGCGACCGGCGGCGTCGACGTACGGCGCCTTGCCGCCAATGGCCACCACTTCAACCTCGTGGTCGCGCAGTATCGATTCCGCCAGTCGTAACCGCGCCGCTACTTGGCTCGGCTCGCTCGCCCCGCCAGCGCCGCCGGTATCGATGACGATACTTATGGGCGTTAAAATCCCCGGTCCGAATTGCGAGCGTGCGACATTGAGGGCCTTCACGGAACTCATCTGTGCGGGCACGGCCGTGAGCGAGGCTGGCGTCACTTGCAGTGACCAGAGTGACGAGCCAAGTAGAACGAGTACCACCGCGGCGAGCGCAAGGACCGAGCGAGGATAACCGAGCACGAAGCGCGCGAGTCGTGTCCAGGTACCTTCGACCACGTCGCGTCGAGAGAGGATCCCGCCCACGCCAACTGCGCGAACGCCTCGTCGTCCCAACAGCGACAAGAGCGCCGGCAACAGCGTGGCGGCGCCCAGCATGGCGACCAGTGGCACCAAAAGTCCAGCGATCGCCAGTGATCGTACAAAGGGTACGGGAATGATAAATAACGTCGCGAGTCCCACTGCGACGGCAAGACCCGAGATCATCACTGATCGACCCGCCGACAGCATCGTCGCGACCACCGCGTCGTCAGTATCGACGAAGTCGTCGCGTAGCTCGTGACGGAAACGGTGGATGATGAGTAATGAGTAGTCGATTCCCAGACCAAGACTAAAGAGTTCAATGACGTTGGGAACGTAGAGGACCATCAAGAAATGGTGAGCTAAGAGCAGTACTACCGTCAGGGCCAGCAACGTCGTCGCTGCGGCGACCACAAACGGTACCAAGAGCGCCCAACACAGACCAAGTACCGCAACGAGGAGGAGAATCGCGAGCACGAGAGCGATGACTTCACCCCGATGAAGATCCGTTGAAAGTATCGGCGCTATGTCGTGCTGGAGTGCGGCCGGCCCCGTCACGAGCGCGCCCGCTAGACCAACCACGCGAAGGCGTTCTCGCAATTGACTCGTGGTGTTCGCGGCCTTGTTCAGACCGTACGACGTGTCCACGTTGGCGAAAAAGGTTCTCCCAACGAATCGCTCTTGCGTGACCTTTGCTCCTGGGAGCGAACGAATTGCTTGGACGAGCTTGATTTCAATGTCGCGTTGCTCGAGCGTCGAGGGACGTACTTGCTGGACGACCACCGTAAAACTGCCGTCAATATTCTCGGCGAAGTGTCGCGCCAGGATCTCACTGGCTTGGGCCGAACTGGTGCTCGGAACGCTCAGCGACGTCGACAGTAGATTTGGCAACTGCGAGGCGGAGGCGAGACCAGCGACGGCGACGAGCGCCCAGAGGCCGAGTACCAAGAGACGAACGCGAAGGACTCCACGAATCCATCTCTCGAACATTGGTGAAGTGTACCGAGCGCGTGCGTTGCGCTTTCGAGCGTGAACGCCACGACTAGTTCGCTACACCAGCTCCCACTGATGTGAGGTGTTGACTAATTCATCGATCGCACTGGCTGGCATCGGCCGCGCGAGGTAGAAACCTTGACCGCGCTGACAACCCAGTGATCGTAGGTGCGCGAGTTGTGTCTCGTTCTCTACGCCCTCGGCGGTAACTGAAAGATTGAGCGCGTGCGCCATCGCGACGATCGCGTCGACGAGCGCCGTGTCTTGTTGGTCGATACCAAGCCCCTTAACGAATCCTTGGTCGACTTTGAGTTCATCGATTGGGAAGTTCTTCAGTCGACCGAGTGACGAAAATCCAGTCCCAAAGTCGTCAATCGACAGTTTGACGCCCAACGATTTCAGATCCGCCAAAGTCCTTGCGAAGTACGTGACGTCCTCCTTCAAGGCACTCTCGGTAACTTCGAGGCACAGTCGCTCACCCGGCGCCATTTGGAACCCTCGGCGTTGAAGAGAGCGGCGACGACAGTCTCGACGTCTTCGCTACAAATTCTCGTCCCCCGGGGAAAAAGGAACTCCTCGGCGATTCTCAAGTCGCAATTTGGCCGACGAATGCGAGAAGGATGGCTCTTACTTAACCATCATCCTTTACCGCGTCGGTGACGGGTCTCGAGATACGGCCGGATGTCCTTCGAGGAAGTATCTCGATAGTCGTTCTTGCCCTCGAGAAATTCCAATTCGTCTGGAACGACCTACGCGCGTACTTCCCTTGTTATCAGAGGGACCTTGAAACTTGATCCTCGGCCCAGTTTCTTGACAGCAGTCTTTCCCATTGTCGGCGCCAGTAATACCGAGTCCACGCGTGAGATTTCCCGGTCCACGTAAAAAGACGGAAGGAGGATCCGGCGCCGGACCGTCTTGAGTGTCGACGTAGACCTCAGCCGCACGCAGAAGGACGGCGCTTGCCGTTCCTGCTCCCTGCGTCACAACATTCATGCACCAGTGAATTCCGTAAATTCGATATACGTACAAGAATCCCGCTGGTCCAAACATGACCGCAGAGCGTGGGGTTGGGCCCCGAAATGCGTGTGATGCAGGATCATCAAGTCCCCCGTATGCCTCTGTCTCAGCAATGCGAGCATGCAGAACATGGTTACCGGTATCAATGACCATGAGTGATCCGATGAGGTCGTGCGCGACAACATCGGGGGCGCGTTCAAAGAAGGTTCTGTCGAAGAGTTCATACCGCATTTGTCATCCTCATTAGCGAAGACTCCATCGGATAGACATGAACGCTAACGCGTGAGCCGGCTTCGAAAGCTATTGGTTCAGATTTCGTTGCACCGCTAACTTTTTCAACACTTTGTGAAGTCCCCAATCTCCTTTCGACCTGCAACCAAAATTGATTCTCCACTTAACTTTAGGTTTAGCTCTCGGATAAATTCCACGCTCACGGACGTTTCGGACGGTCTCTCCATCCATTCGCTGCCTTTCCCTGAGCCCTCGACGTGAAACGGCTTGAACCGGCGCTGGTCAGCGAAGATTCACCTTTCCCCTATTTCAGACCCCATGAACTCAGAACGGCCTTAAATTCGACGCGGCATTCGATATTTCAACACTCCTCTTGAAGTGTTCTTAGATTCGATAGTTACCCTGACAACGTGTTAGCCACCAAAACGACGAGTCGGAACACGCCTTTGAAACGGACGGAACGCTCGTCCGCGTCACGTCATCGAGGCGGCCATGCTCCTATTCCATGGGTGGCGGACCTCCTCGCAGTTCTCGCGGGTATTGGCTTGGGAGTCGTTGTGGCCCTCGTCGCCGTTGGTGAGACCGGCGGTACCCTGGCGTCGCCGGGTGGATGGCTCATCGCTATCGGTCGACTCGCTGGCTTGACCGGCACCTATCTCATGTTGGTGATGATCGTCCTCATCGCTCGGCTTCCTTGGCTGGAGCGAACAGTTGGACAGGATCGTCTCGTCAAGTGGCATCGGCGCATAGGGGGTTGGCCGATTGCCCTCATCGTGCTCCACGTCGTTACCATCACGCTTGGGTATGCCCAAATGTCAAAAACAGGAGCGCTCCGTCAGCTCTGGATATTTCTTAACAACTATCCCGACGAGCTCGCCGCCATGGTTGGCTTTGGACTCTTAATCGTTGCCGGTGTCGCTTCAGCTCGAATCGCACGACGAAAGATGAAATATGAGACGTGGTGGGTCGTGCACCTCTACATCTACCTGGCAATTGCGTTGGCCTTCGCTCATCAAATAGTGACGGGCGTGATGTTCCTAGGACATCCTTTGGCTAAAGCGTTTTGGATTGCGATCTGGTCGCTGTCGGCGGGTGTCGTCATTATTAGTCGAGTCCTCCTCCCCATCGTTAGAAACTTTCGTCTGCAACTTCGTGTCGCTGAAGTACGACTCGAGGCACCCGGCGTCTATTCACTCATTATCTCGGGCAAGCATCTTTCACGACTAGCGGTGTCTGGTGGACAGTTCTTCCAATGGCGATTCTTCGCCAGGGGACTTTGGTGGCACAGCCATCCCTATTCACTTTCCGCATTACCGCGTCCTCCGTTTCTACGCGTGACGGTCAAATCGCTAGGTGACCAGTCGAACGCCGTGCAACATTTGAAGCCCGGCACGCGAGTGTTCGTCGAGGGACCTTATGGCACGTTCACCAAGCACGCCCGGACCTCAAATCAAGTGACGCTGATCGGCGCAGGAGTGGGGGTCACGCCACTTTGCGCCCTGTTGGAGGACTTGCCAAAGACGGTAGACGTCTCGGTCATCATTCGCGCCTCGAGCGCTGAAGAGATTGCGCATCGCGACGAAGTCGAGGCACTCGTGCGAGGGCGCGGTGGACAGTTCCACGAATTGGTCGGCTCGCGCCACACGGTGCGTTTCGACCCTCAGAGCGTGAAGAGACTGGTGCCCGATATCGCTCAAGGCGACGTCTACATCTGTGGACCAGAAGGTTTTACTGAGCGCGCGATTGACGTCGCCCTCCGCCTCGGTGTCAACCGCAAACGGATTCACCACGAAGCGTTCAGCTTCTGAATTGAGATGAGACCAAGGGTAATGAGTACGCACCACGGGTTCGAAGAATGAGGCGCTCACCCATCATCGTGGTCGGGACCGTGGCGGGTCTGTTCGGGGTGCTGAGTTTTCATACATCCCCGGCGAAACTTACATTGGGCACCGTGCCCGCCACGACAGGGTCGGTCGCCTCGACCACGACGAGTCCGTCGTCGCCGGCGAGTACGTCAACGCCGACGACGGGTCCTCCCCCTCCTTCGGCTACGTCGTCGGCGACTGGCTCGTCACCGACGACAACCGTTCGCTCGACCCGCCGTTCGACGGCTGGTGTCACGACGGCGACCAGGGCCGCGCCTACGTCGACCACCACTGTTCGAGTGCCCACCACTACCGTGCCCCCGACAACTACTACGTCGCCGCCTACCGGGGCTCGAACGGCGACGGGTCCATTAGTGAACTACAACTTCGGCATTTTGTCGGTGACGGTGACGATTACGGGCGGCAAAATTACGAAGGTGGGCATCGCCTCACTGCAAGACGGCGGCAACTCTCGCTCTCAGTACATTGACGCACAGTCCATTCCCATGCTTGAACAACAGGCGATGCAGGCGCAGAGCTTCAATATTCAAGGAGTGTCGGGCGCCAGTTACACGAGTGCGGGGTTCAAGTTGTCCCTGCAAAATGCTCTGACGTCTTTGGGATTCAAATGATGTCCTCCCAGCTCGGTGAGTCGCGCCTAACGAGACTTCACCATCGAGAAGAGGTCATGGGCACCGTCGTCACGATTGACCTCTACAACGAGTTGAGTGTCCCACCGGCTGAGTTCTCTCCCTTTCTCAAGGACGCGCTCAGCGTCCTTCATCACGCTGACAAGACTTTCAGCACCTGGAAGGCAACGAGTCCGTTAAGTCAGCTTCGACGTGGTGAGATCACCCTGGGCGAAGTACCCATTGAGGTAAAAGAGGTCCTCGAACTTTGCGCAGTAGCGAAGGAACTCTCCAATGGTTGGTTCGATCCGTGGTCGCTTCCTGGAGATGTCGATCCAACTGGCTACGTAAAAGGTTGGGCGGCGCAACGGGCCCTCGACGCGTTGGCACTATCGGACGTGACGGGGGCGATGGTCAACGCGGCGGGCGATATTGCCAGCTTCGGACGTCCGAGCCCTGGTCAGTTGTTTCGCGTTGGCATAGCGGATCCGGCACAGCCAACGACGTTGGCGTGCGTCATTGAACTTCGCGGGGCGGTGGCGACGTCGGGAACGTACGAGCGAGGACAACATCTCATCAATCCCTTTACGCGCCGACCAGTCACGAACGTCGCGTCGGCGAGTGTGACCGGTCCTGACTTGGGACTCTGCGACGCGTTGGCCACCGCGCTCGTGGTTGGAGGTGGCGAGGTCTTCGATCTGATCGAACAGATCCCCCACTACGAAGCTCTGACCATCGGTGATCGAGGTGAGCAGCGTTCGACCTCGCGACTGGCGTTCGTAAATTCGTGAGTGTTGCACGCGAGGTCGCCAAAGAACTTGAATACGTAAAGAAACTGCTCACACATTAGGTTCTGCCCGTTTGTAGAGGCACTCACCGGGCGGTGAAGACACCCGGTGGGTGCTTTTCACCTAGAACTATTCAGTGGGCGGCGCGGTTCGCGCACCGTCGGTCGGTGGACCTTAGTGGACGGCTTTCAAACCTTTCGTGGCTCCTCGATGATCTCGCGGAAGGTTCCAATCAAGAGGAATCATGACTATCGACCCCTATCAGTGTTCTCATTAGATGAACCCAATTCGCGCGCCTCGATCCGCCAGTGTGGGAAACGTGATGATCGGATTCGACAAACTTTCGATGCTTCAGCGCCGCGGTACGCTACCGTTGTGGAGTGTCAAAATCAAGAAGACCGGGTCACGAATTACGTATCGTAGCACGCCGTGCTACATTCAAATGATGGACCTTGAGATTACGCAGCGCCAACTCCGTAACAACAGTGGGGAAATCATGCGAGGTTTAGACGCGGGCCAAACCTACGTGGTGACGCGAAACGGCGTTCCGGTCGGAGAGCTCACTCCTCTGCGCCGGCACCGCTTTGTCAGCACCGAAGCTGCCATCGCAACGTTCAAGGGAGCACCGAGCGTCGACTTGGATCGTCTGCGCTCCGATCTTGATCGCGTGGCGTCACAAGACCCAGAACCCCGTGTCTGAACCGATTCGCCATGCACGGGGCGTCATCGACACCTCAATCGTCATCGATCTCGAACAGATTGATCCTTCACTTCTTCCCGTCGAACTCGCTGTCAGTTCTTTGACGATGGCTGAACTCGCAGCCGGGCCACACGCCACCAACGATGCCGATGAGCGTGCTCGGCGACAGGACCGTCTTCAAAGGGCAGAAGCCGTCTTTGATCCCCTTCCCTTCGACGCAGAGGCGGCTCGCGCCTACGGAAGAGTCTTCGCCGCTATCTCGGCAACTGGACGCAAGGCCCGCGGCGCACGTGCCGTTGATCTTCTAATTGCGGCGACAGCGTGTGCCGTCGGTCTCCCCCTCTACACGCGCAACTTCGAAGACTTTCGGGGGCTCGAGGGCATCATCGAGGTTGTCGCAATCTGAACCTTCGATCTATGTGAATCGAACCGACGTCTCTGCTGGCCACCTCAGCGGCCGTCGAGAACCCTTCGGATCAGACAGATCATTCATCCATTCAATCGCACGCAGATCACTACAAATTCAGCTTCTTCTGAAATATGGTCCACAAATCAATGCCGAAATTCGGCACTGATTTTCCCGTCGCGTGGCGATACAAGATTGTTCGCAAGTATGCGCTCGCCGCGCCGCTGACGGCTCCGAGGCACACTACGGCAACAAATCCGATCGCGAGAATGGCGAAGCCCAGGTCACGATTGGCGAAAATTGTCAGCGCGCCGGCGACAATGATGCCGATACACACAAAAGAGGCAGAAACAAAGACACCGCCAAACGCCAGAGCGCTTCTGGTGACCGTACCGAAATTGTCGCGCAGGATACGTGAGGACCGCTCGATCGCCTTCTTGGAACCGAGTCCTTCAAATGTGACCACCGGAATGACGAAGAACACCGCGACCGTCCACGAGAGCGCGCCAAGCACACCGATTACCTTGGAGAGGATTCCCACACGGTTTTCAATAACCCTGAGAACGAGACCCACGATTCCGGAGAATAAGGCCCACCTCGCGATCAGAGAACGTCTGGCCCAGGCAAAGCGCAGGGCCTCGCTCATGCATACCATGCGGCCCTCAATCTGCTCCGACGCGGCGTACGTAATGGCAACATTGAAAAAGATGGCCGGCGTGCTGCCCACTGCGGCAGCAATGAAGATAACCAGATCCTGACGTAATCCCCACATTCCGTGCAAACTCAGCAACCACGGTCCGGCGATCGCGAACGTCACCAACATTGACGAAACCCCTGAAAACAGTGGGAGCCAAAGGATCTTGCGGTTGGCCATCAGAAGTTCGAACGAACTTCGCATCAGTTGGTTTCCGGATGGATTCTTCATGTCATCAGATTCTCGGCTCGGTCTGACCGAAACCTACCATGGCGACTTCAGAAAGGTTGGTGGTGCCCGGTTAGATGAACGCGCAATCTTGAGTCGTTAAGGCACTCGTCCCTCTTGAGTCGCTCGATCTACTCGAGCTCGCCCGAGATCGCGCCGGGAGCGAAGAATGCACACCGAATGTCGAAGCTCAAGACGCGACTTTTGCGTCGCCGTGAAGGAACCTTTCGAGACGCGGAACACTGACCAACCATCTCGCGCCAACTCGAATGGCTGGCTCGAACTGACCTGCCCGCGCGAGACGGTCGACAGTCTCGGCTGACAAACCGATTCGAATTGCAGCATTCAGTATCGAAATGAGATCGACGGCGACCTGTTCGCGATCGTTAGACGGGCCCATCGCACATCGCCAACCATAAGCTGCTCGAAAAGAGAGCGGTCGGGTCGTGACGGCGACGTTTCACTCATGAAGTCGTCGACGGCGTCTTGGAAGCGACTCACTCTTGCTTCGCGTGAATCACTCACCGTCATCTCAGATTCCTCTCGTTCGCCACTTCTTACGTCACTTATTCGAACATCGGGCCAAGGTCAATATCAAGATCAATCGCATCGAGCTCGCCGTCGGAGTTCGGCCTGAAGGAGAGAACGGGTACGTTCGAGTCCTTGACGGTCGCCCACCCTTGGTCAATCGCAATCTGTGGCGCCGAGCGATCAATGAGAATCGGCTCTTCGTCATCTCCGACGAA
>Ga0208587_1000027_pt1 | contig 86562 bp, 82 predicted proteins | sample NGESurdeep092012_7_FD_184472 | JGI IMG/M metagenome (GOLD analysis project Ga0208587, IMG submission 184472) | Arctic peat soil microbial communities from Barrow, Alaska - NGEE Surface sample 210 deep-092012 (SPAdes) | ecosystem: Environmental > Terrestrial > Soil > Wetlands > Peat ...
GCGCGGCGGGATTTCCTTCTCGTACGTCTCAAGCACCAGCTTGAGCGAAAGAAACAGGATGTCGTCCTTGTCCCCGAAATATTGATAGATCAGTCCGGTACTCACGCCGGCTTCGCGGGCGATCTGCGAAATGGTGGTGGTGTAGTAGCCCCTGTCCGAAAACAGCTTGACCGCCGCACGCAGGATCTGTCCGCGCCGCTCCTCCACCAGCCTGGTATCGGTGACCAGGCTTGCCACATGTCCGGGCAATTTCATCGACAGCCTGTTTCAGAATGAGGAGATACCTCTCTCAATTGCCCTCGAATGCCGGTTTTTGTTTGGCTACGAAGGCGTTGTACGCACGCGTGAAGTCCTGGGTCTTCATGCAGATCGCCTGCGCTTCGGCCTCGGTCTCCAGCGCCTGCTCGATGGTCTGGTTCCACTCCTGGTGCAGGCATTTCTTGGTCATGGAATGGGCGAACATCGGTCCGTCCGCAATTTCCCTCGCGACCGCGTAGGCCCTTCCCAGCAGCTTGTCCTTCGGCACGAGTTCATTGAAATAGCCCCAGGCGTGCCCTTCCTGCGCCGTCATGACGCGTCCGGTATAGAACAGCTCGGAGGCGCGTCCGTGCCCGATGATGCGCGGCAGAATTGCGCAGGCGCCCATGTCGCAGCCGGCCAGGCCGACGCGCACGAACAGGAACGCGGTCTTGGCTTCCGGCGTGCCGTAGCGCAGGTCGCTTGCCATCGGAATAATCGCCCCCGCGCCGACGCTGATGCCATCCACCGCCGAGATGATGGGCTGCGGGCAGGTGCGCATTTCCTTCACCATGTTCCCGGTCATGCGGGTGAAGGCGAGCAGCCCATCCATGTTCATCTTGGTGAGCGGGCCGATAATTTCGTGCACGTCGCCACCGGAGCAGAAATTGCCGCCTTCCCCGGTCCACACCACAACCCGCACGTCGTCGGCGTATTGCAGCTTGTGGAAAGTGTCGCGCAGTTCTGCATAGCTCTCGAGCGTGAGCGGATTCTTGCGCTCGGGGCGCCGGAGCGAAACCGTGGCGATCCGATCTTTGACTTCCCAGTTGAAATGCTGCGGGCGCCACTCGGCGGCTTTGAGTTTGTACATGTGAATCTCCAGTCAGTTGGTAATGAAAACCGGCAGCGTCAGCCGGCCAGGGTGAGTCCGCCGCTGACGCTCAGGGTTTGGCCCGTGATGAAATCCGCACGGCTGCTGGCGAAGAACAGCACGGCGTCAGCGATCTCCGAGGGTTTCGCCAGCCGGCCCATCGGCGTGACGCGGACGAAGGCTTCCCGGTGTTTCTCCGGCACCGCCGCCAGCAGCGGCGTGTCGGTCGGTCCGGGGCAGACGCAATTCACGTTGATGTTGAAGCGCGCCATTTCCCGCGCCAGCGACTTGGTAAACGCGATCGCCCCGCCTTTCGCGCCGGAATAGACGGATTCGCCCAGGCTGCCGACCCGTCCGGCGTCGCTCGCGACGGTGACGATCTTGCCGGCCTTGCGCTCGATCATGGCGTCGAGGAACGCACGCGCCACGGCGATCGGCCCGAACAGGTTGAGGTCGATTACCTTGCGCCAGAAATCCGGACTGTTCTTGACGAAGGGCTCTATCTTGCCCCAGCCCGCGACGTTGGCGACGATGTCGACGTGCCCCCGACCGGCATAGGCTGCGCGCTTGAATGCCTCGATCGAGTCAAGATCGGTCACATCGAGTCTGACGAAGTCGGCGCCGTAGCCCTTGGCGCGGATCGCGGCTGCGCTCTGCTCCCCTGCTTCCACGGCAATGTCGCCGAGCAGCACATGAGCTCCCGCCTGTGCCATTGTTTCCGCGGTCGCCCGCCCGATTCCCGATGCCGCCCCGGTGATCACCGCCGTCTTGCCGTCTAGTCGCATTTTTTACTCCATAATCCAGGAAAACTCTTACTGTCCGATAATCGTATGCAACGTTGCGCCGGCATCATCCGCTCGCTCAGGGTTCCCATCGATCGGGCCCGCCGTCGCGCACCGGCGATTCTGCAGCAGTACAAGCGCATCTTATCGCCGCTGACATTACAACTGAATGAGTGTTCATTCAGTTGGCTAAAAATAGCATAGACCATGGCCAGAAGGCAAGAGACTATGCTCAAGTACCCTTAACGGCCTTCACGCTTGTGAACTCTTGGCGTGGAGAATGCGCTGCAACAGGCGCGCCAGTCGCGCGCGGTCGGCCTGGGAAAAACCTGCAACCAGGCGCTCCTCATGGGCTCTGACCAACCCCGTCAGCTTGCCGAGCAGGGCTTTGCCGTCGCTGGTGAGCCACAGGGCGTTGGAACGGCGATCGCCATCGGCGTGCCGACGTGCCACCAGTTTCCTTGCCTCCAGCTTGTCGATTACGCTTACGACGGTAGACCGGTCAAGATGGATTGCGCGGGCCAGAGTAGTCTGCTTCAAACCCGGATTCGCGTCGATCACCACCAGCACTCCGAACAAGCCCGGCGTGATCGCATGCGCGCCGATGGTTTCCTGGAAATCGCCGAAAATCGCCAGTTGTGCCTGGCGCAGCTGATAGCCGATCAGGCTAGGCAGCACGCCGAAGGCAATGTCGGCAGCGTCGCGTTTGGCCGCAGCCGTTTTGGATTTGGTTTTCATGGACTCAGTTTTACCGCCTGGACTGAGAACCTGTCAAATTGTTTGATTCCCAATGATTTGACACTCAACGTAAAAATCAGGATAGTGTGGCAAATCAGCAGCCGCCTCGGGTGGCGTCAAACGCAGCCACGGCGAACGACAACTCCAGGAGATTTCGTGCATCCAAGAGGGCAAGGCCTGGCCGGTCCGGTCCCGGTCGAGTCCGGTGACGCCATTCTCGAGCACCCGGAAAATGCCGGGGTGCCATTGGCGGGTTCCTGCGTTAACGCGACCTTCGAGGCCCGGGAGTTCGTAGCGCATCCCCCGCGCGTGATGCTGTGCCGCGTCGACGGCCTCACCGACCTCACCCACGACATCCGCGAGTTGCGTCTGGTGATCGAGGCCGGCGGGCCGTTCGACTTTTCCGCCGGCCAATACGCCGAAATCGAATTCGCGCCGGGACTGTCCAGGTACTACTCCATGGCGAGTACGCCAGCGGAAGAAAAACTCGCGTTCCAACTCCGCCGCACATCCGCGGACAAGACTAGTTCTTGCGTCGCGCAAGAACTCAAGCTTGGCGACAAGGTTAAGGTGTCCGGGCCGCTGGGCTCTTCCTATCTGCGCGACGAGCACGCGGGACCGGTGCTGTTGGTGGCCGGCGGCAGCGGGTTGGCGCCCGTATTGTCCGTCCTGCGCACCATGCTGGAGCGTGGCGGCAGCGAAACAGTGGCGCTCTATTTCGGCGTGCGCAGCGAGCGCGACGTCTATCATGAGCATCTGCTCGCCGACCTGGCGGCAAGCCACGACAATTTTTCCTATCAAATTGTGTTGTCGGAGCCCGGTAGCGACAGTCGGCGGCGTCGCGGCTTGGTGCATCAAGCGGTGGCAGAGGACCTGGCCGACGCTACAGGCTACAAGGCGTATCTCGCGGGGCCGCCGCTGATGGTCGAGGCCGCCGGACGAGTGTTATTGGGCAGGGGTATGGCGCGGCGCGATATCCACGCCGACGCTTTTTTTACCGGCCCTTAGGGCGATGATCAAGTATGCTTGGTTTGCCGGTGGACGTTGCCTGCTAGGCGCGTACGCCGGAACGTTCCGGCTTTTGAAAAGGAGTCTGAAGTGAGTTACGTCGTCGAAATGTGGCAGCAGCCTTCGCTGCCTGTGATTGGTTCCAAAGACCGCTTTCCGGTGCGGCGCATATTCTGCGTCGGCCGCAACTATATCGAACACCAGAAGGAGATGGGCGGCGACGGCCGCGAGCAACCGTTCTTTTTCTGCAAGGCGCCGCATGACCTGGTGCCGGTGAACGCCGGCGAGAGCGGCAAAATTCACTACCCGCCCATGACCACCAACTATCACTGGGAAACGGAGATGGTTGCGCTGATCGGCAAGGGTGGCCACAAGATCGCCGCCGAGCGGGCCAACGACCACGTCTGGGGCTATGCGGTCGGCCTGGATATGACCCGCCGCGACCTGCAGCAGCAGGGAAAGGACAAGGGCCGGCCATGGAGCTTCGGCAAGGATTTCGACCAGGCCGCGCCATGCGGGCCGGTCACTCCGGCAAGCAAGATAGGGCATCCGTCCAAGGGCAAGCTCTGGCTCAAGGTGAACGGCGAGTTCCGCCAGCAATCCGGCATCGACCAGATGATCTGGAGCGTGCCGGAGCAGATTGCGTTTCTGACCCAGTATTACACGCTGGAAGTCGGTGACGTCATTTTAACCGGCACCCCGGCGGGAGTGGGCGCCGCCAAGGCCGGCGACGAGCTTGTGGCCGGCATCGACGGCCTGGGCGAACTGCGCGTGAGCGTCGTCGCGCCGCGCTGACCGGCTGCACCGCGCCGCATGAACGCCGCCGGTTATTTGCTCGCCACCGGGCAGGCCAGTGCGATCGCGCTGGAATGCGGCACGGAGCGCTTGAGCTATGGCGCGCTGCGTGCCGCGGTAGCGCATGCCGCCGGCGCCTGGCGCGCGCGCGGTCTTGAGCAAGGCGAGCGCGTGCTGGTGTTTGCGCCGGACAGCATCGCCTGGGTGATCGCCTACCTGGGCGCGATCTGGGCCGGCGGCGTTGCCGTCGGCCTCAACTCGCGGCTGTTCGAACGGGAACTGTCGGTGGTGCTGTCGGAGTCCGGCGCGCGTTTTATCTGGTGCAACGAAAGCTCGCGCGTGCTGCTGGAGAGACTGCTCGTCGGCATCGCAAACCCGCCGCAACTGGTTATCGATGCAGAATGGAGCGAAAGGCTGCCGACGGTCGACTCCGTTCCCGCGGCCGATTTGTCCGATGACGCCCCGGCGATGTGGATTTACACCTCCGGCACCACCGGGGTACCCAAAGCGGTCATGCACGCGCAACGCAGCTTCATCGCCAGTGCCGACTTCGCGCGCGAGGTCCTTGGACTCGGCGCGCAGGATCGCATCTACGCCTCGTCCAAACTGTTTTTCGCCTATGCGCTCGGCAACAGTCTTTGCGCGGGCTTGCGCCTGGGGGCCACGGTCGTGCTCGATGGCGAATGGCCCACTGCCGAGCGGGTGGCGGAGGTGGTCGAGCGGCATCGGCCAACCGCGCTGTTCTCGGTGCCCACGCTCTACCTCAAGATGTTGCAGGCCGGCGTGGCGGCGCGGCTCCGCGCGGCCGGCGTGCGGCACTATGGGTCGGCGGGCGAAGCCCTGCCCGCGGCAGTGCGGCGCGAGTGGCGCGAAGTGACGGGCGTGGCGCCGGTCTCTGGCTATGGCGCCTCGGAAACCATCGCCCTGATGTTCTACTGCGACGACGACAGCGCATTGCTCAGGCCATCGCCGCGGCTCGAATACCGTATGCGCGAGGGCAGCGACACCGGGGCGCCGCGACGGCTGTGGCTGCGGCATCCCTCGATCGCGCTCGGTTACTGGCGGCGCCCGGAGGCCGAGCGCGACAGCTTTGCCGACGGTTGTTTTTCCCCTGGGGACCTGTTCCGGCCGCGCGCCGACGGAGGCCTGGAGTATTGCGGGCGCGACGACGACATGCTGAAGATTTCCGGGCAGTGGGTGAGTATCCTGGACGTCGAGCAAACGCTGCTCGGCACGAGCGCCGGCTGCGTCGAAGGTCTGGCGGCGATCGGCTTCGACAACACCGAGGGCCTCGCCTCGATCGCCTTGTTCGTCGTGGCTGCCCGGGGGCAGGAGACGCAAGCGCGTGAGCGCATCGATGCGGGCATAGCGGCATTGCCGAAACTGAAGCGCCCGCGGCTGGTGAAATGGGTGAACGAGTTGCCGCTCACCGCCACCGGCAAGCTGCAGCGGCGCAAACTCAAAGACCTGTATCTCGGCGGCGCGGCATGAGTCTTGTTCCACCTGGCTTGAGCGGCAGGCGCCAATGGAAGGCCATGGTATCCTCGCGCTTTTCTCGATTGGGGCGCGCGCGGGATCTGCGGCCCGGTCGAGAAATGCAGCAGGTAAATTTCTTGCGGGCGGCGGGCGCTCCGAGCGCAGCAACGCCGCCTGCAGGTATTCTTTCACATGAATTTTTGCCAGGAGGCTCATGCTGCCACCACGCATAGATACCAAGGCCGTACAGGCCGCGATGGGCGAATACGCCGACGAAAAAGAGACGCTGGCGCAGCGCGCGGCGATCTATCAGGAGTTGATCGGCTTCGTCCCGCCGCGCATCGAGGCGCGGCTCAATGTCACCGGCGCGCTGGACCCGCAAATGCTCGATTTGCAGGAGCGCATCCGCGAGCACGGCATGTACCCCAAGTGCTTCGATGTGAAAACTGCCCAGCTGATGCTGTTCGGCATGCTGCTGATGGATCTGAGCGACGCCGCTCCGCTGCACGCGATCGCAGCACGGCGCGCCGGCGCGAGCTGGGAGGAGCTGCAGGGGGTGATCAACCTTTGCTTTCTGTTCCGCGGCCTGCCTGCAGCCAACCGCGGCGCGGAAATCCTTGCCAACCTGGCCAAGCGCGAGGCCGAAGCGAAGGCTGCCTGACCGGGGATAACGCATGGACCGAGGAGTCATCGCCGCCGCCATCGTTCCCCACGTGCCAACGCTCGGCTTGGCGCAGAACACGCCGGAATTCCAGCTGACCCTGGTCGAAGGGGAGCGCGCGCTGGGCCGCGCGTTGCGCGAACTGAAACCCGATCTGTTCGTGGTCAACTCGGCGCACTGGATCTGCACCTTTGGCTGGTACGCGACCTGCCAGAGCGTGCACGAAGGGGTGTGCGTGGCCGACGAGGCGCCCGATCTGATTCCGGGCATACCCTATAGGCGCAAGGGCGACAGCGAGTTTGCGTCGGCTCTGGTCGGAGAATGGCAGGCACAAGGCCTTCCGGGCGGCCGTAACGATACGCCGCACTACGCCTGGGACTACGGCAGCCTGGTGCCGCTGTTGTATCTGGACCCGGACGCGGAAGTGCCGGTGGTTCAGATGCCCACGGTAATCCTGGCGGATCATGCCGAGTGCATGAAGGCGGGCCGGGCGGTGCATGCGACGGCGAAGCGGCTGGGCAGGCGCGTCGTGTTCCTTGCCAGCTCGGCCTTCAGTCACGACCTGGTGCGCGGCCGTCACTTGAAGCCTACGCCCGAGCGCGAAGCGCTGGACCAGCGTTTCATCGATCAGCTGAAGAAAGGTGCAGTCGCCGATGCGATTGCGTGGTTTCCGGAATACAGCCGGGCGGCGGCGGCGGAAATGAACGGCAAGCCCCTGGCCGCCATGCTGGGCGCGCTGCAGGCGCTGAGCGCAGACGGGGCGAAGCTCGCGGGCGAGCAGTTCGGCGGTTACGCCCAATCATCGGGCAGCGGAAATGCTAACATCGCTGTGTGGCGCCAGTGAACACGGCTAGCGGCAGGGAATTGTGGCATGACAAAGCAGCAATCCTGCGTGCCGTGGACCCCCGACGCGCTCGATCGCGTTGTCCCAATGTAGGCTAATGTTTTCGCCGCCGGCGGCGGCGTTCTGATCGGGATCACGGCCACGTTGGAAGCATGACATCAAATAAACCGGAGGAGAAAACCATGTTGAAACACTATTTGAAACTGTTGGTATCGGCGGCGGCGTTTCTGATCGCCGCCACCGCCTCGGCCCAGGAGCCGCTCAAGATCGGCATGGTGCTGGAGATGAGCGGGGCGTTTGCGGATTTTGGCATGCAGATGATGAACGGCGCGCGTGCCTACATGAAGGTGCACGGGGACACGGTCGCCGGCCGCAAAGTCGAGTTGATCGTGAGAGACACGACCGGGGTGCCGGACGTTGCCAAGCGGGTCGCACAGGAGCTCGTCACCAACGACAAAGTCGACTTCCTGGCCGGCTTCGGGCTCACGCCGAGCGCGCTTGCGGTTGCATCGCTTGCGTCGGAGGCGAAGAAGCCCATGATCGTCATGAACGCTGCAACTTCGATCATCACCACGCGTTCACCCTATATCGCCCGCGTGTCGTTCACGCTGCCGCAGGTCACTGCGCCGCTCGCCACCTGGGCGATCAAGAACGGGATCACCAAAGCCTACACGCTGGTTGCCGACTATGGGCCGGGAATCGACGCCGAAACACAGTTCAAGAAAACATTCACCGCCGCCGGCGGACAGATCCTCGGCGATGTACGCACGCCGATGCGCAACCCCGAGTTCGCGCCGTTCCTGCAGCGGATCAAGGACGCGCGGCCCCAGGCGGTGTTCGTGTTCCTGCCGGCGGGCGAGCAGGCGGTCGGCTTCATGAAGGGATTCGCCGAACGCGAACTCGACAAGGCAGGCGTCAAGTTGATTGCCACGGGCGACGTCACCGAAGACGGTGTGATCGAGGCGATGGGCGACGCGCCGCTCGGCGTGATCACGACGCAGCACTATTCGGTCGCGCACGACAGCGCGCAGAACCGGGTGTTCCTCAAGGCCTACGCCGAAGTCGCCGGCACCGCCCAGCGTGCCAATTTCATGGCGGTGGGCGCCTGGGACGGCATGGCGGCGATGTACGAAGTGGCGCGGCGTCTGAACGGCAAGATCGACGGCGACAAGGCGATGGATATCCTCAAGGGGTTGAAAATCGACAGCCCGCGCGGGCCGCTCGTAATCGATCCCGCAACGCGCGATCCGATCGAGACGATTTACGTGCGCCGCGTCGAGCGTTTGAAAGACGGCAAGCTCTATAACGTGGAGTTCGACCAGTTCCTGAACGTTAAGGATCCGAACAAGTAGGCCGCCGGCGTGCCGCGCCGGAGTGCATAGGGCGGGCGGCCCGGTGCTAAGCACCGGGCCGCCGCTCCTCCTCCATAGCCAAGAATATCGATGATCACCAGTTTGCTGGGCGTGCTGTTCGACGGGCTCGCCTACGGAATGCTGCTGTTCCTCATCAGCGTGGGCCTGTCGGTGACCCTCGGTCTGATGAACTTCATCAATCTCGCCCACGGCGCTTTCGCCATGCTCGGCGGCTATGTGTGCGTGCTCGCGTTGCAGCGCTGGGGCCTGCCTTTCCTCGTGGTGCTGCCAGTGGCGTTCGTAATTTCTGCGCTGGCCGGACTGCTGCTCGAGCGCGTGTTGTACCGCTATCTTTACCGCCGCAGCCATCTCGACCAGGTGCTCGCAACTATCGGCCTGACCTTCATGGCCATCGCCGCCGCGAGCTATTTTTTCGGACCGATGCAGCAGCCGCTGCAGGTGCCGAGATTCCTTTCCGGCCAGGTCAGCGTGCTTGGCGTCGATCTCAACATCTACCGCGGCTTCCTGCTCGCAGTGGGGGCCGCGCTCACGGTCGCGCTGACGCTGGCGCTCGAACGCACGCGGTTCGGCGCTTCGGTGCGCGCGGCGGTCGACAGACCTCGTGTCGCCGAAGCGCTGGGAATCCGGGTCGGCCTGGTGTTCCAGGTCACTTTCGCCGTCGGCTGTGGATTGGCGGGATTGGGAGGGGCGCTCGGCGTGCAGGTTCTTGGACTCGATCCCGCGTTTCCGCTCAAGTTCATCGTCTATTTCCTGCTGGTCGTCGCGGTGGGGGGAACCAGCGGCCTCAAGGGTCCGCTTTATGCCGCGCTGCTGCTGGGTGTGATCGATGTCGCCGGAAAGTACTACGTTCCCCAGATTGGCGCCTTTATCATCTACGCCATGATGGTGATCCTGCTGGTGCTTCGGCCGCAGGGCCTGGTTAGCAGAAGATGAGCCCTGCGACCGCGCATCAGGCGACCACCGGCCGCGCACCCGTGGCGGAAATCGTCTTCTGGCTGGTGCTCGCCGCTGGTTTCTGGCTGTGGCCGTCCTATCTTCCGCTCGCGAGCCAGGTGCTTATCGCCGGCCTGTTTGCGCTTTCCCTCGACCTCGTCCTTGGATACGCCGGCATCGTGTCCCTGGGCCACGCGGCCTACTTCGGTGTCGGTGCCTACGCGGCCGGAGTGCTGTCCAAGCTCGGGTGGGGCGAGCCTTTCTCGGGGCTGCTGCTTGCGGCCTTGTGCGCGGGCGTGACCGGGTTTCTCACGAGTTTCCTGGTGGTGCGCGGCAAGGACCTGACCCGGCTCATGGTGACTACCGGCATCGGCCTGCTGCTGTTCGAACTGGCGAACCGGCTCACCGATATCACCGGAGGCAACGACGGGCTGATCGGCATGGAGATGAGCCCGGTGCTGGGCGCGTTCCGCTTCGACATGTACGGAAAAGTTGCGTACGGATACAGCCTGGCGGTCACCTTCGTGCTGTTTCTGGTGATGCGGCGCCTCGTTAATTCACCATTCGGATTGAGTCTGCGCGGCATCCGCGACAACCCGGGGCGCATGCTCGCGCTCGGCTACCCCGTGCACCGCCGCCTGATCGCCATGTATACGCTGGCCTCGGTCTACGCCGGGATCGCCGGCGCGCTGCTTGCGCAGACGACGCAATTCGTTGGCACCGACGTGCTCTCGTTCAACCGTTCGGCCGAACTGATGGTGATGCTGATCGTCGGCGGCACCGGCATGCTCTACGGCGGACTCGTCGGTGCCGCGGTATTCATGGTGGCGCACCACTATCTCTCCGGCATCAACCCGACGTATTGGCAGTTCTGGCTCGGCGCTTTCCTGATTGCCATCGTGATGTTCGGGCGCGATGGTGTGCTCGGCGCCTGCATGCGCCTGGCGCGCGCCTGGCGCACGCGAATTGCGAAACCGGCGGCGGAACCATGAGCGTCGCCCTGCGCACGGTGGGACTGGTCAAGCAATTCGGCGGTCTTCGCGCCGTGAACGCGGTATCGCTCACGCTGGCGCAGGGGCAGAGGCATGCCGTCATCGGCCCGAACGGCGCCGGCAAGACTTCGCTGATCAATTTGCTCACCGGGGTGCTGCGACCGAGCGCGGGCGAGGTGTTCCTGGGCGAGGAGCGCATCACCCGGCTCTCCGTTCACCAGCGCGTCAAACGCGGCCTTACACGTACCTTCCAGATCAACAATTTGTTCCCTGAACTCACCGTGCTGCAGTCGGTGCTGCTTGCCGTGTGCGAGCAGCGCGGCGTCGCCACCAACGCCTGGCGGCCCATAGCCGGATGCGCTGAAGAAATCGCCGCTGCGCGAGCGATCCTGCGCACGCTCAATCTCCACCACATCGAAGGCGAAGCCGTAAGGGAACTCGCCTACGGCCAGCAGCGGCTGGTGGAGATTGCGCTGGCGCTTGCGTGCAAGCCGCGCATCCTCCTGCTCGACGAGCCGGCCGCCGGCGTGCCCAAGGGCGAGAGCGAGGCGCTGTTCGGCGCGATCGCCGGCCTGCCCGGCGACGTTACGGTCCTGCTGATCGAGCACGACATGGATATCGTGTTCCGCTTTGCGCAGCGGATCACGGTGCTCGTGGCCGGGGCGATCCTGACCGAAGGTACGCCGCAGGAGATCGCGCGCGACGCGCAAGTGAAGCAGGTCTATCTGGGAAATGCGTCATGAACGACACGCTGCTCGCGGTTGACGGTCTCGTGGCGGGCTATGGCGACTCCATCATTCTGGAGGACGTATCGATAGAACTCGCGGCGCGCGGGAGCCTCGCGCTGCTCGGACGAAACGGCGTCGGCAAGACCACGCTGATCGCTTCACTGCTCGGCCTGACCCGCATTCACCGCGGGACGGTAAGGTTTGCCGGCGCCGATGTTACCGGCTGGCGGCCGTATGCGCGCGCGCATGCCGGCATGGGCTGGATTCCCCAGGAGCGCGACATTTTTCCGTCGCTCACGGTGAAGGAAAACCTCACCGTCATCGCCCGCCCCGGGCCATGGACACTGGAACGCGTGTACGGGCTGTTTCCGCGGCTCGACGAGCGCAGCCGCAATCTGGGCAACCAGCTCTCCGGAGGAGAACAGCAGATGCTCGCGATAGGGCGGGCGTTGATGCTGAATCCGAAGCTGCTGCTTCTCGACGAGCCTTTCGAGGGCCTCGCACCTAACCTCGTTGCAGAGTTGGAGAATGCCATCGGGCTGATGATGGGCGAGGGCATTGCGATGCTGCTGGTGGAGCAGCATGTGGAGGCAGCGTTGCGGCTGTCCGAAAACGCCGTGGTGCTCGAGCGCGGCAGGGTAACACACGCCGGTCCCAGCGCCGGGCTGAGGCAGGACCGCGCGCTGCTCGAGAGCCTGATAGCCATTCCCACGCACCGGGCGTGAGCCCGCGGCCTCGTCCCACGGCGCCTCGGACCGACTTCGGTGCGTCACTGCGTCTGGCGGCAATGGGTCTCGCGCACGAACACGAGCAGGATGAGCGCGGCGGCTAGCCAGACCAGCATCAGCGCGAAGCCGGCGCGGTAGGCGTCGAAATCGTAGACCCGGACGCCGTTTGCATAAGCGCCGGTCCAGCGCCGGTCCAGCATCCAGCCGACCGCAGGTTGCATGATCATGCCGCCCAGCATATTGCCCATGTTGGTGATGCCGCCGGCAGTGCCGGCCAGCGCGGCCGGCGCCGATTCCTTGGCGATGGCGAAACCCACCATGGCGGAGGCAGAAGCAAAACCGGTGAATGCGAGCAAAACAACCAGCAGGGCAAGCGGCAAGCCCGGCACCAGCAGCACTGCGCACCATCCCGCTGTCGCAAGCAAAGTGCCCAGCGCGTACAGCGGCTTGCGCCTGCGCCACCGGTCCGAGAGGGCACCCAAAATCGGCGCGCCTACCGCCCAGGCTACGAGCAGGAGCGAGGTGACCATGGCGGCCTGCGAAGTTTCGAGCCCGTAGTGAGTGGTGAGAAAGGGCACACCCCACAGCCCGCCGAAAGTGAGGGTCGGGCCCGAAACCGACCCCGAGATCAGGGCCACCAACCAGACATTGCGCGTGGCGAGCGCTCGCCTGATGCCCTCCAGTACCGGGGTGCGCCGGGCCGGCGGCGCCGGCGCGTAGCTCGCGTAGCCATGCTCGGCGGGATCGTCACGCACCGCGAGCCAGATGGCTGCGGCCAGCAGCGCCGTCAGCAATGCGGAGAGGCAAAGCACTTCGCGCCAACCAAAAGCATCGACCAGCAGCCGCAGCGGCACGCCGGCCGACACCGCACCGAGAATCCCGCAGGCCAGAGCGAGGCCGGAGAGCATGGCAAAGCGTGTCGGCGCGAACCAGTGCCCGGCGAGCTTGAGTATGGCGACGAAGGCGACGCCCACAGAGCCCCCGATCAGCAGACGGCCCAGGCCCGCAGCGGCGTACCCGGGAGCCAGCGCAAACAGCAGCGTGCCCGCCGCCGCGATCGCAGCGCCGGCTGTGAGCACGCGCCGCGGCCCCCACCGGTCGGCGAGTACGCCCGCCGGGATCTGCATCGCCACGTAGCTGTAATAGTAGAACGCGGCGAGATTGCCCAGCGCCGCCGCCCCGAGCGCGAACTCGCTCATCAGCTCGCGCGTGATTACCGCCGGAGCGACACGCTGGTAAAAGCCGATCAGGTAAAACGCCGCGCCCAGACCCCAGACTGCAAAGGCAAGCCGCAGCGGCGGATAGGCCGCCTCGCGTGAACTCACGGTGGCCAGTGCAGGGGTCTTTGCAGGTGGCAGAGTCCGCGATGCTGGATTCGACCCGTACCTGAAGCGGCGCCGGATGTGGCCGGCGCCGTGCTAATCAGCATTGCTCCCAGGGCAGGCCGTCGTGACGCCAGCCGGAGACGGAATTGCGCCGGTGATGATCGTTCAGTTCGCCCTCGAAGCCGTGCAGCACGTTGTAGACCTGGGTGAAGCCCGCCTTCTCCAGCGCGGCGCCTGCGTCCAGCGAGCGGTTGCCGCTGCGGCAGATAAGCAGAACCGGGCGACCCACGCTCGACGCCTTTTTCACCTGCGCGACGAAGTGCGGGTTTACCTCCCAGTCCGGGCCGTCATTCCAGGGGATCATGATCGCGCCCGTCGGGTGCCCGACGAACAGGAATTCCATCTCGCTGCGGCAATCGATGAATACCGCGCTTGGATTCTGGTGTAGGAAATCGTGGGCTTCCTTGGGGGTCAGGTGCTGCATCGTCCGGCCTTCGCTCGAAAATCGCTAGTATAAGGCCACCCGTCGCGGCAGGCGAATCCGCGTCCGCCGGGTGGACAAACGGGGTGGTGGCGCGCTAGAATTCACCATTGCGCCGATTTGATGTCAGATTGCGGGCGCCGCCGGTTCCGGCCGGACGAAAAACAAATGCTGCTAAAGCGAGGGAACCCGTACCTGGCTGGCAGGGCGGGTTTTTTTATTTGCCGATCTCACATGAAATAATGACCAAAGCCGCACAACTAGAACGCCTGCTCGGCGAGCGTATCGTCATCCTGGATGGCGCCATGGGCACCATGATCCAGAGCTACAAGCTGGCGGAGGCCGACTACCGCGGTGAGCGCTTTGCCGCTTTCGCGCGGGATCTCAAGGGCAACAACGATCTGCTGTCGCTGACCCAGCCGGGCATCATCCGCGAGATCCACGACGCCTATCTCGAAGCGGGCGCTGACATCGTTTCCACCAACACCTTCAACTCCAACGCGCCTTCCATGGCCGACTACGGCATGGAGGGGTTGGTGTACGAACTCAACCGCGAAGCCGCGCGCCTGGCGCGCGCGGCCACCGACGCCTGCATGCACAAGGCGCCCGAGCGGCAGTGTTTTGTCGCCGGGGTGCTCGGTCCCACGACCAAGACCGCCTCGATTTCGCCCGACGTCAACGATCCGGGTTTTCGCAATATCAACTTTGACACCCTGGTCGCCGCCTACGGCGAGTCGCTGCGCGGCCTGTTCGATGGCGGCGTGGACCTGATCCTGGTCGAGACCATTTTCGATACGCTCAACGCCAAGGCAGCCCTGTTCGCGATCGATTGCGTCTTCGAGGAGCGTCGCCGGCGCTGGCCCATCATCATCTCCGGTACCATTACGGATGCCTCCGGGCGCACCCTCACCGGACAGACACCGGAGGCGTTCTGGAACTCGGTGCGCCACGCCCGCCCGCTTGCGGTGGGCCTGAACTGCGCCCTCGGCGCCAAGCTGATGCGGCCGTATATCGAGGAGTTGTCCAGCGTCGCCGACACCTACGTCAGCTGTTATCCGAACGCGGGGCTGCCCAATCCATTGTCGGAAACCGGTTACGACGAGACGCCGGACTATACCTCCGGCGTGCTCAAGGAATTCGCCCAGAGCGGCTTCTTCAATATTGTGGGCGGCTGCTGCGGCACCACGCCGGCGCATATCAAGGCGATTGCGCAGGCGGTCAGGGGCTTGCCGCCGCGCCAAGTGCCGCAGATTGAAAAAAAGCTGCGCCTGTCCGGCCTGGAGCCGCTCAATATCGGCGACGACTCGCTGTTCGTCAACGTCGGCGAGCGCACCAACGTCACCGGTTCCAAGGCCTTTGCTCGCCTGATCCTCGCCGGCAACTACACCGAGGCCCTGGCGGTGGCGCGCCAGCAGGTGGAGAGCGGCGCGCAAATGGTGGACGTGAACATGGACGAGGCGATGCTCGACTCGGAAAAGGCCATGGTCACCTTCCTCAACCTGATCGCCTCCGAGCCCGATATCTCCCGCGTCCCGCTGATGCTCGATTCCTCCAGGTGGACCGTGATCGAGGCCGGGCTGAAATGCGTGCAGGGCAAGGCAGTGGTGAACTCGATCTCGCTCAAGGAAGGTAAGGACGAGTTCGTGCGCCAGGCGAAGCTTGCGCGCCGCTACGGCGCGGCGGTGATCGTCATGGCGTTCGACGAACAGGGCCAGGCCGACAGCCTGGAGGGGCGCAAGACCATTTGCCGGCGCTGCTACGACATTCTGACCGGGGAAGTCGGCTTTCCGGCCGAAGACATCATTTTCGATCCCAATATATTTGCCATCGCCACCGGGATCGAAGAGCACAACAACTACGGCCGCGACTACATCGAGGCGACGCGCTGGATCCGCGCCAACCTTCCGTACGCCAGGGTATCGGGCGGCGTGTCCAATGTTTCCTTCTCCTTCCGCGGCAACGATCCGGTGCGCGAGGCCATCCACACGGCGTTCCTCTACCACGCGATCAAGGCGGGAATGTCCATGGGCATCGTCAACGCCGGCCAGCTGGGCGTGTACGAGGAAATACCCAAGGATCTGCTCGAGCGCGCGGAAGACATCATTCTCAACCGCAGGCCCGATGCAGCGGAGCGCATGGTCGCGTTCGCCAATACGGTCAAGGGCGGCGGCAAGGTGCAGGTCGAGGATCTGGAATGGCGCAAGCAAAGCGTGGAAGCGCGCTTGTCGCACGCGCTGGTGAAAGGCATATCGGACTGGGTCATCGAGGACACCGAGGAAGCGCGGCAACAAGCCGAACGCAACGGCGGGCGCCCGATCCATGTGATCGAAGGCCCGCTCATGGACGGCATGAACGTGGTCGGCGACCTGTTCGGCGCGGGCAAGATGTTCCTGCCGCAGGTGGTGAAATCGGCGCGGGTGATGAAGCAGGCGGTGGCGCATCTGGTGCCCTACATCGAGGCGGAGAAGCAGAAGCTGGCATTGGAATCGGGAGAGGCGGCCAAGCCCAAGGGCAAGATCGTGGTCGCCACGGTCAAGGGCGATGTGCACGACATCGGCAAGAACATCGTCGGCGTGGTGCTCCAGTGCAACAACTACGAGGTCATCAACCTGGGCGTGATGGTGCCGGCAAGCAAGATCCTGCAGGTGGCACGCGACGAGAAATGCGACATCATCGGCGTCTCGGGACTGATCACGCCCTCGCTCGAAGAAATGGCACACGTGGCGCACGAGATGGAGCGCGAGGGCTTCACCATCCCGCTGCTGATCGGCGGGGCCACCACCTCGCGCGTGCACACCGCGGTGAAGATTGCGCCCCATTACAGCGGCGTGACGGTATACGTGCCGGACGCTTCGCGCGCGGTCGGCGTGTGCTCGAGCCTGCTGTCGGACGGGCTGCGCGAAGAGTACACGCGTTCGGTGCGCGCCGACTACGACAAGATCCGCACCCAGCACCAGTCGAAGAAGCCCCGCACGCCGCTGCTCTCGATCGCGCAGGCGCGCGCCAACGCCGTCAACACCGACTGGTCGGCCTACGCGCCGCCCGCGCCCAAGTTTATCGGGGTGAAAGAGTTTCGCGATTACGACCTGGCCGCGATCGCCCGCCACATCGACTGGTCGCCTTTCTTCCAGACCTGGGAATTGTCCGGGCCCTATCCGAAAATTCTGCAAGATCCGGTGGTGGGCGAAGCGGCGCGCAACGTATTGGCTGAAGGCCAGGCGATGCTCAGGAAGATCATCGCCGAAAAATGGCTGGTCGCAAATGCGGTCATCGGCTTATTTCCCGCAAACAGCGTGGGTGACGACATCGAGGTCTACACCGACGAGTCGCGCAGCCGGGTGGCGATGAGTTTTCATAATTTGCGCCAGCAGGCGCAGAAACCCGCGGGCAAGCCGAATTACTGCCTGGCCGACTTCGTCGCGCCCAAGGGCTCGGGAGTGAAGGACTACATCGGTGCCTTCGCCGCCACCAGCGGCATCGGCATCGAGGCGCGGGTGAAGGAATTCGAAGCCAGGCACGACGACTACAACGCCATCATGCTGAAGTCCCTGGCCGACCGCCTGGCCGAGGCGTTCACCGAGCATTTGCACCAGCGCGTGCGGCGCGAGTTCTGGGGCTATGCCGCGGATGAAACGCTGGACAACGATGCCTTGATCCGCGAAGAGTATCGCGGCATTCGCCCGGCGCCGGGTTACCCCGCCTGTCCCGACCACACCGAGAAGGGCGATTTGTTCCGGCTGCTGGACGCACCGCAGGTCGGCATCACGCTGACCGAGAGCTATGCCATGTGGCCCGCGGCAGCGGTAAGCGGATTCTATTTCTCGCATCCGGAGTCGCAATACTTCGCCGTCGGCAAGATCGGACCCGATCAGGCCGAGGACTACGCCCGGCGCAAACGGCTTCAGCTGTCCGACATCGAAAAATGGCTTGCGCCGGTGCTGGCGTACGACGCCGTTCGATCCACCACCACATGACATGAGGAATTTCATATGAGCATCGTCCGCCACCAGCCCGCAAAAATCCTTTCCGGCGCCGTCGAAGCGAATGGCATGGTCTATGTCGCCGGCACCGTCGCCGACAAGCGCCCGGCTTCGGTCAAGGCGCAGACCGAAGAGATCCTCGGCAGGATCGATGCGCGGCTCGCGCAGGCGGGCAGCCACAAGTCCAAGATCGTTTCGGCGCAGATCTGGCTCGCCGACATCCGCACGCGCGAAGAGATGAACCAGGCCTGGCTCGCCTGGGTCGATGCGAACAATCTGCCGGCGCGCGCCTGCGTCGAGGCCAAGCTTGCAGCCGCCGACATGCTGGTCGAGATCGCGGTGATCGCGACGAAGTAGGGCAGCGCTGAAATTCCGCGCCGGCGCGCCGACCCTCGTTGCCGTCTGTGCTTACTTGCGCCAGAATCCGGGCGTAAACACCACCAGCAGGGTAAACAATTCCAGCCGTCCGAGGAGCATGGCGATGGAGCAGATCCAGGTCTGGAAATCGTTCAGCGCCGCATAAGTCGTTGCCGGGCCCACCCGGCCCAAACCCGGTCCGGTGTTGTTGATGCAAGCGATCACGGCAGAGAGCGCGGTGACGATATCCAGACCGGAGGCCGCCAGCAGCATGGTCATGGCGATGACCGAGCCGTTATACATCAGGATGAAGGCGAGCACGGCGAAGATGATGTTGTTCTCGACCGGCACACCCGCGAGCTTCACCGGCACCACCGCGCGCGGATGGATGATGCGCGTCATTTCGCGCACTGCCTGGCGCGCCATCAGCTCGGCGCGGATCATTTTGATGCCACCCCCGGTCGAGCCGGAACAGGTGGCGAAGCTGCACAGGAACAGCATCCACACCGGCGCGAAAACAGGCCATAGGTTGTAGTCGGTGTTGGAAAAACCGGTGGTGGTGGCGATGGAGACGACGTTGAAGGCGGAAAAACGCAGCGCCGTCCAGAAACTGGGGTAAGTTTGGTTCGCGAGCAGGTAATAGGCGATGCCGAATACGCTGCCGATCACCGCTAAGAGATACAGTCGCGCCTCGGGATCGCGGACGTATGGGGCGAAGCTCCAGCGCCGCCAGGCGAGAAAATGCGTGCCGAAGTTGATGCCCGCCAGCAGCATGAAATAGATGGCCACTGCCTCGATCGCCGGCGAGTTCCAGTAGCCGAAGCTTGCGTCGTGCGAGGAGAAGGCGCCCAGGCCCATGGTGGAAAACGCATGCATCATGGCGTCGAGCCAGTTCATGCCGGCGAGCCTGAAGGCGAGGAGGCAGGCAACGGTGATCATGACGTATACGAGCCACAGGCCTTTGGCGGTCTCCGCGATGCGCGGCGTGAGTTTGGTGTCTTTCATCGGGCCGGGTGTCTCGGCCTTGTACATCTGGCTGCCGCCCACGCCCAGAAGCGGCAGTATGGCCACCGCCAGCACGATCACGCCCATGCCGCCGATCCAGATGAGAAAGGTACGCCAGATGTTGATCGAGGGCGGCAACGCGTCCAGGCCGGAGAGCACCGTCGCGCCGGTGGTGGTGAGCCCGGAGACGGTCTCGAAGTAGGCGTCGGTGAAGGAAAGTCCCGGCAGGTAGAACAGCAGGGGCAGGGTGGCGAAAGCCGGCAGCACGGTCCACACCAGCGCCACCAGGAGAAAGCCGTCGCGCGGCTGCAACTCGCGCCGCTTTTTCCTCGTCATCGCCCATAGCAGGGCGCCGGCCGCGGCAGTGAAAAGGATGGCTTCGTCGTAGGCGGTTTGCGCGCTATCGCCGAGGAGGAAGGAGCAGGCGAGGGGAAAAATCAGGCACAGCGCGAAGGCCATGATGACCACGCTCAGCACGTTGAAGACTGCGAATAGGCGGACCATGAGCGGCGAGCGCCTTAGCTCAGAGAAAGCCCGCGCTGACCTGGAATAGCTTTTCCACCCTGGACACCATTTTCTTGTTGGTGACGAAGACGATCGCGTGATCCTCGGCTTGGATCACCAGGTCGTGGTGGGCCATCAGCACCTCGCCGCCGCGCACCAGGGCGGCGATGGTCGTGCCCTTGGGCAATTCGAGCTCATCGATGCGCCGGCCGACCATGCGGCAGGAATCGGCGCTGCCGTGCACCACCGCCTCCAGGGCCTCGGCCGCGCCGCGGCGCAGCGAGTGCACCTCGGTAATGTCGCCGCGGCGCACGTGCGCCAGGAGCGAGCCTATGGTTGCCTGCGCCGGGGAGATGGCTATGTCGATCTGCCCCGACTGCAGCAGGTCCACATAGGAGCGCCGGTTGATCAGCGCCACCACGCGGCGGGCGCCCATGCGCTTGGCGAGCAGGCAGCTCATGATGTTGTTCTCGTCGTCATTGGTGACGGCGACGAACAGGTCCATCTCCTCGACGTTTTCGGCTTCGAGCAGCGATTCATCGGTGACATCGCCCTGCAGCACCAGCGCCGTATCGAGGCGGGTGGAGAGCTCCTCGCAGCGGCGCTTGTTGTGCTCGACGATCTTGACCGTATATTCGCGCTCGAGCGCGCGCGCCAGCCTCAAGCCGATGTTGCCGCCACCGGCGATCATGATGCGACGCACCGGCTTGTCCTGGCGGCGCAGCTCCTGCATCACCTTGCGGATATTCTGGCTGGCGGCGAGGCAGAACACTTCATCGCCCGCCTCGACCACAGTGGTGCCCTCGGGCACGATAGGCCGGTCGCCGCGGAAAATGGCGGCGACGCGCACGTCCACGTTGGGCATGTGCTTGCGGATGTCCTGCAGCTGGTGACCCACCAGCGGCCCGCCCTCGAAGGCGCGCACCGCCACCAGGCTCACTTTGCCGTGAGCGAACTCCAGCACCTGCAGCGCCTCGGGAAATTGGACCAGCTTGACCAGGTATTCGGTGATCAGCTGCTCCGGACAGATGGCGTAGTCCACGGCGAAGCAGTCGGGCGCGAACAATTGCTCGTTGGCGAGGTACTGCGGGGCGCGGATGCGCGCGATGCGGGTGGGAACGTTGTACTGGTGGGCCGCGACTTTGCACGCGACCAGGTTGATTTCGTCGCTGTGCGTTACCGCGATCAGCATGTCAGCGTCTTCGATGCCGGCGCTTTTCAGAACTTCCGGATGAGCTGCGCTGCCGGTGACGGTGCGCAGGTCCAGCCGGTCCTGCAACAGGCGCAGGCGCGCGCCGTCAATGTCTACCACGGTGATGTCGTTGGCTTCAGAAACCAGGCTTTCGGCCACGCTGGTGCCGACCTGGCCCGCGCCGAGGATGATGATTTTCAACTTTGTCCCTCTGAGCTCATTACAATATGAGGGGATACCTCCCCTCATGCTCCCCTAATTCAGGGGCCGTTTCAGCAATTCTGAAACGGCCTCTTGCAATCCTGTTAGCGGCGAACTCGGCTTCGCCACGCGGAGCCGGAAGATACATACCGGATGGAGCGCATTTTATGCCTTTTTGCTGTGGCGCAAAACCGAAGGTTATTCTTCCTTTTTGCCGGCCGTGATCCCCAACGCCTTGAGTTTGCGGTACAGGTGGGTGCGCTCCAGGCCGCTTTTCTCGGCCACGCGCGCGATCGAGCCGCCTTCGCGCGCCAGCAGTTGTTCGAAATAGGCGCGTTCGAACGCTTCGCGCGCCTCGCGCAACGGCAACTCGAGCGGCAGCGGTACCTGCGTGCCGGAAGAAGGATGGAACTGCGCCGCCACCCGCCCCACTTCGGCCGCGCCGATTTCCTCCTCCAGCGCGGTAAGCGCCAGATTCTTCACCGCTCCCTGCAGGTCCTCCAGATTGCGTGGCCAATGGAACTGGCGCAGCGCATTGAGCGCCGCAGTGGAAAAATGCCGCGGCGGGCAATGCCGCGCCTCCACCAACTGCGCCAACAGGATGCCGGCGATGTCGGGAATGTCCTCGGCGTGCTCGCGCAGCGCCGGGAGCACCAGCGACAGCTCGGACAGGCGCGCGAGCAGGGCCGCGTCGAAACCGAACTCGGCGGTCAGGCGCGCCGGCTCCTCGGCCGTGAAGGAGACGACGCGCGTCTTGGTTTTTTCCTGTTTGCCGAGGATGAAAGCCAGATTCTTTTGCTGCGCCCGGGTGAGTGCTGCCAGTTCCTCGACGAAAATGAGACCGCTGGCGGCCTGCGCGAGCAAGTCCTGCGGCGTGTCGAGCAGCGGCGCGCTGACCACTACCCAGGGCGTATTGGGCTGGTGCAGGTAGCGCGCGAACAGCTCCGGCATGACACCCGGCTCGCCGCGCAGCAGCACCGGCACCGACAGGGTGGCGATCTGCGCCAGACGCTTGCGCAGGTCGGCAAGCACTGTCGAGCGGCCCAAGCTGAGCAGCGTAAGCCCGGCCTGCGCCTGGCCGCCACCGTTCCTCAACGCGCGTTTCACCGTGGCGAGCAGTTTCTGCAGTGCAATCGGTTTTTCCAGAAAATCGACGGCCCCGATGCGGGTGGCCTCTACCGCCGTTTCGATGGTGCCGTGTCCGGACATCATCACCACCGGCATGGTGAGCTGGCCGTTCGCCGCCCATTCCTTGAGCAGGGTGATGCCGTCGGTATCGGGCATCCAGATGTCGAGCAGCACCAGGTCGGGGCGCCCCGCGCCGCGCAGCGCGCGCGCGCGCGCTGCGTTTTCCGCGAGCTGCACCGTGTAACCCTCGTCGGCGAGAATCTCCGACAGCAGCTCGCGGATGCCGATCTCGTCGTCGACGACCAGTATCTGAGACATCAGGCCGCCTTCGCCGATTCGCGTTGCAGCGGCAGCGTGATGCTGACGCTGGCGCCGCGCCCGGGCAGGTTTTCCACGCTGACCGCGCCGTTGTGCTCGTCGATGATCTTTTTCACAATAGCGAGGCCCAGCCCGGTGCCCCTGGGCTTGGTGGTCACATAGGGCTCGAACGCGCGCGTCATAATGGCCTCGGGAAAGCCGCAGCCGTTATCGCTGATTCTGAGGCAGGCGAAATTGCCCGCGCGCTCGGTCTCGACCTCGATGCGCGGGCCGGCGCTGCCGGCGAGGGCGTCCTGGGCGTTTTGCAGCAGATTGTGTATCACCTGGCGCAGTTGCGTCGGATCGCCCGTCACCCGCGGCAGCCCCGCCTGCAAAGTGGGCCGCACCAGCGCGCCGGCATGCTCGTACAGGCCGAGCACCTCGCGCACCAGCGCGTTCAGGTCCAGCGGCTGCAGGTTTGGCGCGGGCGTGCGCGCATATTCGCCGAAATCGTCCACCATCCTCTTCATCGCCGCGACCTGATTGATGATGGTCTCGGTGGCGCGGCTCAGCGTCGCCGCATCCTCGGGCGCGAGCTTGTTTGCGAGCTTCGCCTGCAGGCGTTCAGCCGAGAGCTGAATCGGCGTGAGCGGGTTCTTGATTTCGTGTGCCAGGCGCCGCGCCACCTCGCCCCAGGCAGTAGCCCGCTGCGCCTGGACCAGCTTGGTGACGTCGTCGAACACGACCACGTAGCCGCCGCCGCTCGCGCGCGGCAGAATCGAGCCGCGCACCAGCAGCGTGCGCTCGGCAAGCTCCAGCTGCTGTTGCCAGGTGTCGGTGTCGTGCTGCTTGAAGCCTTCGACGATGGCGCGCGCCAGCGGCTGCAGCCGCGGCCAATCGCTTAGGGCCTGGCCCTTCAGGCCTTCGAATGTTTCCTGCAGGATGGCGCCAGCCCCATGATTCACGGTGCCCAGGCGCAACTGTTCGTCGAATACCAGCACGCCGGCAGAAAGATTGGCGAGGATGTTCTCGAGATAAGCCTTGGCCGTTTCGAGTTCGGCGCGGTGCGATTCGGCCACGCTGCGCGCATCGTCCAGTTGCTCGGTCATGCTGTTGAACGATTGGGTGAGAATGCCCAGTTCATCGCTGCTGGTGACTTGCGCGCGGCGGCTGTAGTCCCCGCGCGCCACCGCCTGGGTGCCCGCGGCGAGCAGCGCCAAAGGCTCTGACAGGCGCGACGAGAGCAGGAAGGCGAGAGCGGTGGCGGAGAATAGCGTCAGCAGCAGCGTCAGCGTAAGCGTGAGGATGTAGATCTCCTTCAGGCCCTGACGCGATAGCGACAGCTCCTTGTAGTCGCGGTATACCTCCTGCACTGCCTCCGCATCCCGCGCCAGCGTCGGCGGCACCGGCTGCAGGAGCTGCAGCAGACGCTCGTCCTCGGCGATGCTGAGCGCGGCTACCGGAACCAGCACGCGCAGGCTCAATCCCTTGTCGGGGGCACCTTCGAGCGCGGAGTAACCACGGCTTTGTCGCGCCTGGCGCTGGATGATGGTGTTGGGCAGGTCGGGCAGGAGTTTGCCCACGCCCTTGCTCGCGCTGGCGATGACGTTGCCGCCGGACGACAGCAGCAGCGCATCGTCGACGCCCGCCTGTTCGCGCAGCCGGTTGAGCAGCACGACCTGCTGCGCCGGCGTCTTGTCGGAAAGTTCGAGCGCCATGCGGCGCGCCTTGTCGTGGAGTTCCGTGAGCAGCAGATCGAGCGCGGTGCGGCCGAGGTTGAGCCCGCCCTCGAGCGCGTTATCGACGCGCACGTCGAACCAGGATTCGATGCTTTTTGCCATGAACTGCAGCGACACCACGTACACGAGGCCTCCGGGCACGATGACCATAGGCAGAAACATGAGCAGAAAGCGCAGCGTCAGACGCGAGCCGAACACACGCGCGCGCAGCTTGGCCGTGAGCACCCACAGCTGATAGCCGATCAACGCCAGCAGCGCCGCGGCCAGCGCCGCGTTCAGGCCGAGCAGCAGCGCGTAGTGGCGGGAGAACAGGGCGGTGTTGCCGCTCGCCGCCGCCAGCAGGAACAGCAGGATCGCGCCCAGCGCCACGCTGAATATGAGCACGTATTTCATTGCGGCGCCTTCTCCGTCACCGGCGCCTTGACCCTAAACGGCCAGCGCCGCCATTCGGAGGCGAGATTCCATTCCCGGCTGGTGAGCGCATTCACCTGGAACGGCTTGGGCAGCTGAGTCACGTCGAGGCGCATGCGCAGCCCCGCCTGGTAATCGGCGCCGGCGCTCACCTCTGCGCGCTCCAGCACCTGCCACGAGCGCACCCGCGACAGCACCCGCAGCGCGTCGGGCAGGGTGGAAAAGCTTTGATACAGGGCGCCGCTCGAAATGCGGTATTGGCGCGTGAGCGCGTGGTAGGACAGGCGCAGCATCAGTTGCCGGGCGACGCTGTCGTCGAACCAGTACCAGCGTTTGCGCGTCAGCTCGAACTCGACTTCGAAGTACAGCGGCACGCCCTTGTTGATGGCGTCCTCAAGCCGCGGGTTGAGCTCGATCTCGAAATCGGCATCCAGGGCGTAGCCCTCGTCGTTGCCCTCGAGCGCGATATGGCTGATCTCAATGTTGCTGGCGCGCGCCGGCGCAGTCCAGCCGAGCACGAGCGCGAGCAGCAGCGAAGCGAGCAGCCGCAGGGTCATGTTCTAATTTTTTTCCAGCAGCGCATAGAAAAAACCGTCATGCCGCGCATCGGGCAACAGCTGTCCTCCCTCGAGTCCCGGCAGCGGCAGGCGGCGGGCTCCATTGCTGCGTGCCAGGAAGAAATCGATCGTCTGTGCGTTTTCCTGCGGGAACACCGAGCACGTCGCATACAGCAATTTACCACCCGGCGCCAACTGTTGCCACAGCGCATCCAGCATCCGGCTCTGGGTCGCCGCCAGCTGAGCGATGTCGCTTTCGCGGCGCAGCCATTTGATGTCGGGGTGGCGCTTGACCACGCCGGAGGCGGTGCAGGGCGCATCGAGCAGGATGCGGTCGAAGAGCCCGCCGTCCGACCACCCTGCAGGCGATAAGCAGTCGGCACAGACGACACGCGCGGAAAAGCCGAGGCGCGCCAGGTTGTCGCTGATGCGAGGCACGCGTGCAGGGTCGCTGTCCAATGCCGTGAGCGCGCAATCGGCAAGTTCCAGGATATGCCCGGCCTTGCCACCAGGAGCAGCGCAGGCATCGAGCACCCGCATGCCCGGTCGAACGTCAAGCAGCGGAGCGGCGAGCTGGGCGCCGGCGTCCTGTATCGATACCTCGCCCGTGCCGAAACCGGGAACAGACTCTATCGGCACCGGGCGCTCGAGCAGTATCGCCTGCGCTCCGACGAGTTCGCCGGCGAGGCCGCGCTCGCCCAGTTTGGCCAGATACTGCTCGGCCGTGAGGCGGCGCCGGTTGACGCGCAAGGTCATGGGCGGGTGGAGGTTGCCTGCATTCAGAACCGACTCCCAGTGTTGCGGCCAGGCCGCGCGCACGCGGTCTATCCACCACTGCGGGTAGGAGTAGTGCGCGGTGTCGGAGTCACAGCGTGCAACGAGCGCGTCCGCCTCGCGCAGATAATTGCGCAGCACGGCGTTGGCAAGGCCCTTGGCCGCAGGCTCGAGGCGCGACACCGCGCGCACCGCCTGATCCACCGTGGTATGGCTGGTACGCGGACGCGCGCGCAACTGATACAGCGCAACCAGCAGCAGGGCCTGCAGGGCCGGCTTGACCGGCTTGCGCAGCAACTCGGCCAGGAGGGCATCAAGCAGGCCCAGGTTGCGCAGCGTGCCGTAGGCCAGATCCTGCACCGCCGCGCCCAGGCTCGAGCCCGCTTCCAGGCGCTCGAGCGCGTCCGACAAACTGCGGCCGGCGCGCACCTGCGCGACGGCGTCGCCGGCGGCGTACAGCGCTTGCTCTAGATTAGCGGATCTGGACAAGGGAACAAGCGGCACTTCAGCCGCCATGGCTGCAATGCCGGAGTGGTGAAAGACGAAGCCCGCATCCTACACCGGGACGGAGGCGGAGAGAACCTGCTTGACGGCTCAGGCCATCGCGCGCAAGCGAGCGATGCGTACCTCGGTCGCAGGGTGGGTGCTGAACAGGTTCTGGATGCCGCCACCGGAGAGCGGGTTGACGATCATCATCTGCGCCGTCGCCGGATGCTCTTCGGCCGCCGCAAGCGGCAGGCCCTTGCCGTAACGCTCCATTTTTTCCAGAGCATCGGCGAGCGCGTTCGGGTCGCCGCAGATCTCGGCGCCACCGCGGTCAGCCTCGAATTCTCGCGCGCGCGAGATCGCCATCTGGATCAGCATGGCCGCGATCGGCGCCAGGATCATTACGATCAGCCCGACCACCGGATTGGGGCGTTCGCCCTCGCCGCGCCCGCCGAACAGGAAGCCGAATTGGGCGATGGAGGAGATCGCTCCGGCCACGGTGGCGGCGATGGTGGAAATCAGGATGTCGCGATGCTTCACATGCGTCAGTTCGTGCCCCATCACGCCGCGCAACTCGCGCGCCGTCAACAGCTGCAGGATGCCGGTGGTCGCCGCCACCGCGGCATGCTCGGGATTGCGCCCGGTGGCAAAGGCGTTGGGCTGGGCCTCGTCGATGAGATAGACGCGCGGCATGGGCAGCCCGGCGCGCTGCGACAATTCGCGCACCACGCTGTAGAACTGCGGTGCGCTCGCGGCGTCGACTTCCCGCGCGTTGTACATCGAGAGCACCATCTTGTCCGAGAACCAGTAGGCGAAGATGTTCATCACGCCGCCGAGCGCGAGCGCCAGCAGCATGCCGTTTGCACCGCCGAATGCGGCACCGACGGCGCCAAACAGCGCCACGATGCCTGCCATCAGGATAGTGGTCTTAAGCCAGTTTCCGAACATCCCGGGATTCCTTGTAACGTTGGTTGTCGAGGCTGTCAGCAGGGTATCGAAAAAGGGCCCCCCTTTTATATCCCCCAAAGCAGAGGCTGTTGAGAGTGAATCCATTTAACGGTGATGCGCAAATCGCTGATGAAGCCAGTTGTTCAACAGCCTGTTAGATGGTGGTCTTCGCGGAAAATTCAAGCCGTTCGCCCGCGGCGAGCGGGAAGCCGGCGAGGAACTGCGCCGCCGCCAGTCTCTTGCCGCCGGCGCGCTGCAACTCCAGCACGCACAGTGCCTTGGTGCCGCAGGCCACGACGATGCCCTTGGCGCCGGCCTCCAGTATCGTGCCCGGCGCGCCCTCCGCTGTGCTCACGCGAGCGCGCCAGATTTTCAGTCCGGCGCCTTTAATTATCGCGGACGCGCCGGGCAGGGGATTGAAGGCGCGCACCTTGCGCTCGATGACCGGCGCGGCCTCGCTCCAGTCGATTTCGGCTTCCGCCTTGGTGATTTTTGCGGCGTAGCTTGCGCCCGCCGCCGGCTGCGGCCGCGGGCTGAGCTGGGCCTGCTCGAGCTGGGCGAGAACGGCCACGATCAGGCGCGCGCCGAGCTCGGCCAGCTTGTCGTGCAGGCTCGCGCTGGTGTCGTCTGCCGCGATCGGCATCGACTCGGCGGCGAGTACCGGGCCGGTATCGAGGCCGCGGTCCATCTGCATGATGGATATGCCCGTGCGCGCATCGCCGGCGAGGATGGCGCGCTGGATTGGCGCCGCGCCGCGCCAGCGCGGCAGCAGCGAGGCGTGAATATTGATGGCGCCGAGGCGGGGCACCGCGAGTACCGGCTCGGGCAGAATCAGCCCATAGGCCGCGACCACCATGGCGTCGGCGCCGAGCGTGCGCAGGCGCGCGTGCGTCTCCTCGTCTTTCAAGCTGGCGGGTTGGTACAGCGCCAGACCGCGTTCCTGCGCCAGCGCTTTTACCGCGCTGGGCACGAGTCTAAGCCCCCGGCCCGCCGGCCTGTCCGGTTGGGTAAGCACCAGCGCGATGTCATGCCCCGCACGCGCGAGCGCCGCCAGAGCGCGCGCAGCGAACTCTGGAGTGCCGGCGAAAATAAGGCGCATCGGCGCGGAGGCAGCCGGAGAATTACGCGCTCTGGCGCTGCTGCTTCTGCAACTTGGCGCGAATGCGGGTCTGCTTCAGCCGCGACAGGTATTCGACGAACACCCGGCCCTTCAGGTGGTCCACCTCGTGCTGGATGCAAACGGCGAGCATGCCCTCGGCGTCCATGGTAAAAGTCCGGCCGTCCAGCCCCAGCGCGCGCACGGCGATACGCTCGGCGCGCGCGATTCTCTCGTAAATGCCGGGCAGCGACAGGCATCCCTCTTCGCAATCGGCCACGCCGCTGGCGGCGAGGATTTCCGGATTGATCAGCGTCAGAAGTTTATCGCGCGTTTCCGACGCGTCGATGACGATCACCTGTTTGTGCACATTCACCTGGGTGGCAGCAAGGCCGACGCCGGGCGCGGCGTACATGGTTTCGGCCATGTCGGCGACCAGGGTGCGGATGCTTTCATTTACTTCCTCCACCGGCGCTGCAGTTTTGTGCAAGCGGGCATCGGGATAGCGCAGGATGTGAAGGCTAGACATAAAAACTTGCTAATTGAACGGATTAGGTGCTAAATTTAATGAAGTCTGTAAAAAGCGTGCTAGACTTTATATGATTCAGCCCTCTATTTAGATAGGTTCGAGGCTCCTATGCGCAAGTCTATCATATTCGCCATGCTGGCCGCGACGCTGGCGGCTACGTCCCTCATGGCGCAGCAGCGATCGGACGTCAAGCTGCAGGACAACGTGCCGGATCGCTACATCGTCGTGCCCGGCGACACGCTGTGGAGCATTGCCGCAAAGTTTCTCAAGGATCCGTGGCGCTGGCCGGAGATGTGGAAGCTGAACCAGGACGAGATTAAAAACCCCCACTGGATCTACCCCGGCGATGTCATTGTGCTCGACCGCTCCGGGCAGCAGCCCGAACTCAGGATGGGCGACACGGTCAGGCTGTCGCCGCGCGTGCGCTCCGAAGACACCAGCAAGCAGGCCGTTCCCAGCATTCCGCCCAGGGTTATCGAACCTTTCCTGTCGCGGCCATTAGTGATCGAGCCAGATGGCCTGGACCGAGCGCCGCGCATCATCGCCGCGCAGGCCGACCGCGTCTACCTGGGCTCGGGTGACGTGGCCTATGTCAGCGGCATCAAGGACGCAAAACTCGACAGCCTGTGGCAGATCTATCGCCCGGGCAATCCCCTCATCGATCCTGACAGCCAGAAGACGCTCGGTTACGAAGCCGTGTTTCTCGGCGACAGCAAGGTGATCAAGACCGGCGATCCTGCAACCATAGAAATCTTCGCCGCCCAGCAGGAGATCGGCAAGGGCGACCGGCTGGTCGCCGCCGGACCGATCACGCTCAACAACTACGCGCCGCATGCGCCCACTGCGTCGATTAATGGCCGCATCATCGCCACCCGCGGCGGACTGCGCGAGACCGGTCCGCAAAACGTCGTTACACTCAACAAGGGCAGGAGCGATGGACTCGAGCCCGGCCATGTGCTCGCCCTTCTGCGCCTGGGCCGCACCAATCTGGAGAGGACGCCCAGTCGCAAATGGTTCGGCGCCGACAAGGTCGAGGCGACCAAGCTGCCTGACGAGCGTTACGGCCTCGTCTTCGTATTTCGCACCTTCGACCGGGTTTCCTACGCCTTGGTGATGTCGGCGAGCCGCCCGGTGCTGATCGACGACGTGGTGACCACCCCCTGACACGCAGTAAGGAAAAGGGGGCGTACCCGTCCCAAATCCCCAATTTGGCCAACCCGGAACACAATGCAGCACGATGCTGAGCTCGCTGCGTGGATCAAGCTCAGCCTGGTGCCGGGGCTGGGCGGCCAAAGCCTGAGGCGGCTCCTGACCGCCTTCGGCCTGCCGCAGCAAGTCCTGGCCGCCGGCCGCGGCGCGCTCGCAAGAATTGTTTCCGCCGAGATTGCCGGGCGCATACTCTCCGATCTTGACTCTCCCGCGGTCGATGCCGCGCTCGAATGGGCAGCGGCGGACGGCCATGCCGTCCTCACGCTCGCCGACGGTGATTATCCGCAGCCGCTGCTCGAAACCCCGGATCCGCCCGCGCTGCTGTACTTGCACGGCCGGCGCGAGTTGCTCGCGCGCCCAGGCCTTGCCGTGGTCGGCAGCCGCAATGCCACGCCCCAGGGGATAAGCAACGCGGAACAGTTTGCGCGCGCTTTCAGCGCCGCCGGCCTCACCATCGTCAGCGGACTGGCGCTGGGCATAGACGCCGCGGCGCACCGCGGCGGGCTGGAGGGGACGGGCTCCACCATCGCGGTGCTCGGCACCGGCGCCGACATCCTCTATCCGCAACGCAACCGGGCGCTGGGCGAGCGCATCGCGCGCGAGGGGCTGATCGTGAGCGAATTTGCGCTGGGCACGCCACCGCATGGCAGCAATTTTCCGCGGCGCAACCGCGTCATCTCGGGCCTTGCGCGCGGCTGCCTGGTAGTGGAGGCGGCGCTCGCCTCGGGCTCGCTCATCACCGCCCGGTTCGCCGCCGAGCAGGGGCGCGACGTGTTCGCCATTCCGGGATCGATACACTCGCCGCACGCGAAGGGCTGCCACGCGCTCATCAAGCAAGGCGCAAAGCTGGTGGAAAGCGCGCAGGACCTGCTGCAGGAACTGGGAATGAAAGGGTTTGCAGCGCCGCCTGCGGCCGCGGATCCGGAGGTCACCGGATTGCTCGCACACCTGGGCTACGACCCCTGTGATATCGACACGCTGTGCGCGAGAAGCGGCTTGACGGCGGCCGCGGTATCGGCCATGCTGTTGCAATTAGAGCTCGAGGGCAAGGTCGCGAGCCTGCCCGGCGGGCTGTACCAGAGAACCTCCTAACGAGGCTCCGATTGAGGTATCTCGACTATCAGGAGTGGCAGTATTGATGGTCATTAGTCCTCGCAGCGCTTTGTTCTCGCTCGGATCAGCGGCGCCCGCCCCCCGCGACGCAATCCATATCGAATTTCCCTAAGGGGCCGCCCACAAGAATGTTCGACATACTCGTCTACCTGTTCGAGAACTACTACCAGACCGACCTCTATCCCGATCAAGATGCGCTGGCGCGCAAGCTTACCGCCGCCGGCTTCGAGCACGACGACATCAGCGACGCGCTCACCTGGCTGCAGGGGCTTTCCGCCACCGAGGCCAGCACGCTTCCCGACTCTCTCGCCGAAAGCACGGCGTTCCGCGGTTATGCCGAAGTGGAGGCGGCCAAGCTCGGTGTCGAAGGGCGTGGATTCCTCGCCTTCCTCGAGGGCGCGAAAGTGCTGACGCCGCTGTTGCGCGAGATCATCATCGAGCGTGCCATGGCGTTGTCGGAAGACAGTGTCAGCATCGAGAAATTGAAGGTGATCGTGCTGATGGTTCTGTGGAGCCAGCAGCATTCGATCGATTCGCTCATCCTGGAAGAATTGCTCTCCGATCGCGCGCAATTGCTCATGCACTAGGGCTGTTACAGCCAATTAAGTCCCTGTTTCGCGGAAGTTTGTCACGGCGCATCGCCGCGTCTTCTTGCTTCGCCATCCCGTTTGCACTTATCATGCTGCGGCTTGCTGCGGGGTGCAGACCAATTATTGATTGAGCCCGCACGCGCAAGTCCGAACACACTATGACCAAAAAACTGATCATCGCCGAAAAACCCTCAGTTGCGAACGACATCGTGCGCGACCGAATTTACGAGCACGCGCCAGCGCGCTGAGGCAATCCTATGGCGAAGAAACTCATCATTGCTGAGAAGCCTTCCGTCGCCAACGACATTGCGCGCGACCGAATTTACGAGCGCGCGCTCGCGCGCTGACGGAACCTTATGGCCAAGAAACTCATCATTGCTGAGAAGCCCTCTGTCGCCACCGACATTGCGCGCGCATTGGGCGGCTTCACCCGACACGGCGATTACTTCGAGAGCGAGGAGCATGTGCTGTCGTCGGCGATCGGCCATTTGCTCGAACTCGTCGCCCCGGAAGGCGTCGAGGTCAAGCGCGGCAAGTGGTCGTTCGCGAACCTGCCGGTGATCCCGCCGCACTTCGGCCTGAAGCCGATCGAGCGAACCGAGGACCGGCTCAAGCTGCTGCTGACGCTGCTCAAGCGAAAGGACGTCACCGGCGTCATCAACGCCTGCGACGCGGGGCGCGAAGGCGAACTGATCTTCCGCTACATCATGCAGCACGCCGGCAACAAGAAGCCGATCCAGCGGCTGTGGCTGCAATCGATGACCCAGGGCGCGATCCGCGAGGGTTTTGAAGGCCTGCGCACCGACAAGTCAATGCTGCCGCTGGCCGATGCTGCCGTGTGCCGTTCCGAGTCCGACTGGCTGGTGGGCATCAACGGCACGCGCGCCATGACCGCGTTCAATTCCAAGGAGGGCGGCTTCTACAAGACCACCGTGGGCCGGGTGCAGACGCCGACGCTGGCCATCCTGGTCGAGCGCGAGGACCGCATCCGCAAGTTCCAGTCGCGCGACTACTGGGAAGTGCATGCCAGCTTCGCCGCCGCCGCCGGCGCATACAACGGGCGCTGGTTCGACGAGAAGTTCGCGAAGGCGGCGAAGGACGAGGACGCGGAAGCCAAGCCCGAACGCCTGTGGGACGCGGCGCGCGCCGAGGCCTTGCGCAAGAAATGCGAGGGCAAGCCCGGCCTCGCCACCGAGGAAGCCAAGCCCACTACCCAGATTTCGCCGCTGCTGTTCGATCTGACCAGCCTGCAGCGCGAAGCCAACGGACGCTTCGGTTTCTCCGCCCGCACCACGCTGTCGCTGGCGCAGGCGCTGTACGAAAAGCACAAGGTGCTGACCTACCCGCGCACCGATGCGCGCGCGCTGCCGGAGGACTATTTGCCGACGGTCAAATCCACCATGGAAATGCTGGCCGGCAAAGCCAAGGGCAAGGACAAGAGCGAGGGCGTCGCGGCTTATGCGCCATTCGCGCGCCAGGTGCTGAAGGAAGGCTGGGTCAAGCCGAGCAAGCGCATTTTCGACAATACCAAAATTTCCGACCACTTTGCCATCATCCCTACGCTGCAGGCGCCGGGCAATCTGTCCGATGCCGAGGCCAAGCTCTACGACATGGTGGTGAAACGCTTTCTCGCGGTGTTCTTCCCCGTGGCCGAGTTCCTCGTTACCACGCGCATCACCCGCGTCGAGGGCGAGCCGTTCAGGAGCGAGGGCCGGGTGATGGTGAAGCCGGGTTGGCTCGCGATCTACGGCCGCGACACGGAAAAAGACGACGCCCTGATGGTCGCGATCGAGGACGGCGAGAAAGTCAAGACGACTGCGGTCGAGGTCAAGGCCAACCAGACCAAGCCGCCGGCGCGCTACACCGAGGCGACGCTGCTCTCGGCCATGGAGGGCGCGGGCAAACTGGTCGAGGACGAGGAATTGCGCGCGGCGATGGGCGCGAAGGGCCTGGGCACGCCGGCCACCCGCGCCGCCGTGATCGAGGGCCTTATTTTCGAGGACTACGTGCACCGCAACGGGCGCGAACTCGTGCCCACGCCCAAGGCGTTCTCGCTCATGTTCGCGCTGCGCCATTTCGGCATCACCGAGCTCACGTCGCCGGAGCTCACGGGCGATTGGGAATTCAAGCTGAAGCAGATGGAGCACGGCGAGCTCGGTCGCGCCGAGTTCATGGACCATATCGTCGGGGCCACGCGCGAGCTGGTTTCCGCGATCAAGAACGGCGATATCCCCGATACCGCATTCCTCACGCTGAAGGCGCCGTGCCCGAAATGCGGCGGCACGGTGCAGGAGAACTATCGCAAGTTCCAGTGCCAGGCGTGCGATTTCAACATCTGGAAAGTCGTCTCCAGCCGCGAGTTCACGCCGGAGGAAATCGAGGAATTGATCGCCAAGCACAGCATCGGTCCGCTGCAGGGCTTTCGCAGTCGCATGGGCAAGCCGTTCGCCGCGGTGGTGCGGCTGTCGCCCGAATTCAAGGCAGAATTCGATTTCGGGCAGTCGGGCGACGGCGCAGACGAAGCCCCGGATTTCTCCGGCCTGGAGCCGCTCGGCCCGTGCCCCAAGTGCGCAGCGCGGGTATTCGAGCAGCCGATGGCCTATGTGTGCGAGAAAAGCCTGGGCCCGGAAAAGAGCTGCGACTTCCGCTCCGGCCGTATCATCCTGCAGCGGCCGATCGAGCGCGAGCAGATGCAGAAACTCCTCGCTACCGGCAGGACCGATCTGCTGCACCGCTTCATCTCCAAGAAGGGGCGGCCGTTCTCGGCCTTCCTGGTGCGCGGCGCGGATGGCAAGGTCGGCTTCGAGTTCGCGCCGCGAGCGGCCAAACCGGGCAAGGCCGCGGCCGAGTCCGCCGAGGTCAAGCCTGGAGCGATCAAACCCGCGACCAAGACGGCCGCCAAAACCAGCGCCAAGACCGCCGCCAAGACGGTCAAGCCACGCAAGCGCGCGGCCGGCTAGGCGGTTCCAGCCCGCCGCGGACCGTGGCAGCGTCAGCGCAGCTAGCGCTCCTCGCCTGACTGCGCGGCGGCGTCGCTGCCCTGGACGGGCTTGGGACCGCGCATGCTGCCCGCCACGATCCTGTACTCGAACAAGCGGCACTCCAGCGCGCCGTTGAACAGCGGCGTGCGCTTGGAAACCTGCAGCTTGATCAGCTTGGGCAGATTCATGTCAGCGCTGAGAATGTAGCAGTTCCAGCCGGCGAATTTCTGCTTCAGCGCGTCGCCGAATTTGGGGTAGAACGCGGCCAGTTCCTGCTGCTCGCCCATGCGCTCGCCGTAGGGCGGGTTGGTGACCAGCACACCGGTCTCGGCCGGCGCGGAAATCTCCAGCGCATTCGCCTGTTTCAGTTGCACCGCCTGCGCGACGCCGGCCGCGCGCAGGTTCGCGTGCGCAAGTTTGAGCGTGTCGCCGTAGAGGTCGCTGCCGTAGATCGGCAGGGGCACGAGCGGCTTGCGCCGCGCCCCAGCCTCGGAGCGCAGCTCGCGCCACAGCGCCGCGTCGAAATTTTTCAGCCTTTCGAAGCCGAAGCTGCGCTCGCTGCCCGGCGCGATATCGAGCGCGATTTGCGCCGCTTCGACGAGAAAAGTGCCGCCGCCGCACATGGGATCGAGCAGCGCCGTTCCCGGTTGCCATCCGGTCAGCTTGAGTATGCCGGCGGCGAGATTTTCCTTGAGCGGAGCTTCGCCCGTGGCGGCGCGCGCACCGCGCTTGAACAGCGGTTCGCCCGAAGTGTCGAGGTAGAGCGTGAATTGCGTGGCATCGAGGAAGGCGTGGATGCGCACCTCGGGCGCGCGCGTGTCGACATTGGGGCGGCTGCCTACGGCGCTCCTGAAGCGGTCGCACACCGCATCCTTGATGCGCAGCGTGAGGAAGTCCAGGCTTTTCAGCGGGCAGCGCTGCGCGGTAAGGTAGACGCGGATGCTGCGCCCGACTTCGAACCGCTGCGGCCAGTCGAGCTCATAGCTGGCGCGGTAGATGTCCTCTTCGCTGCGGTAAGGCAGGGTGAACAGGCGCAGCAGCACGCGCGTGGCGATGCGGCTTTCCAGGTTGGCGCGGTAGATGACACGAGTGTCGCCCTCGAAGGCGACGCCGCCGGCGACGCTCTGCACCCCGCTCGCTCCGAGTCCGGCGAGCTCGGCGGCGAGCGGGTTTTCCAGGCCGCGTGGGCAGGATGCGAACAGCTTGGCGTTGGTTTGCAGGCTCATGGGAAATCGAGGATGATCGATCGAAGGCTGAACGCAAAAGTAACATAAAACAAGGTGAGCGAATGCACAACATCGCAGGACGCGCCGGCAACGCCCCGGGTTTGAGTGGGTGACGGCCTCCCGGGGCGAGGGGTGTAAGACCGGCTACTATAGGGAGCTATTGCCAGTGAGAAAAAGCCGATGAACAAATACCAGGCCGTCACGGCGCTCGTCGCCGCACTCAATTTGCTGCTGATGCTGCTGTTCCCGCCGTACGACTACCTCAGCTACACGCATAACAACGTGCCCAACTTCGACGGCTTCCTGTTCGCGTTCGGCGACCATCCCAACCGCGTGGTCAACAATGATTTCCTTTCTATCGAGATATTCACGGTGCTGATCAACGCTACGATCGCCTGGGTGCTGTTGCGCGACCGGGCGCGTTTGCGACGCCGGCTGGATCGGCAGAACCTGGTGCTCCTGGGGGTGGCCTTGAATCTGCTGTTGGCGCTGCTGTTCCCGCCGTTCCAGGATCATTACACGGCGTCCAAGGCGCTGCTGCCTTCGTTCGACGGCTTCTATTTCGTGTTTGGGGACAACTCCATGCGCGTGATTGTCGCCGCCATGCTCTGGGTCGAGGTCATGTTCATTCTGGGCAACGGCGCCATGCTGTGGCTGTTTTTCTGCCAGCCGGCGCCGCGGGAACTGACTGCTGCCGAGCGTTTTGCGCAGCCGGCGGAGCTGCTCGGCACAAGCACGCGCAGGAAAACCTAGGACGCAATCTCCGCCGCGACCGCCGCGGCGCTCTGCACCTTGGCGTAGAGGCCGGCGAGCGCCGCCACGAAAGCCGCATGCACTTGCGCCGCAGGCACGCGTTCGTCGCCGAAGACGAGTGCGCGGGTGGCGCAGGCATCGTGCGCCAGGCTGCAGGAAAAACCCAGATCGAAAGCGGCGCGCGTGGTCGCATCCACGCACATATGGGTCATCATGCCGGCGATGACCAGATGGTCGACCCCCAGAGCGCGCAGATGCTCCAGCAGCGGCGTGCCGCGGAAGCTGTTGGGGAAATGCTTCTGCAGCACGGTTTCCCCGGCGCGCGGCGCCACGTTGGCATGGATGTTCAGGCCCTCGGTATCGGGCAGGAAAAAGCTTGCGCCGGGCCGGTTGGAGACGTGCTGGATATGCACCAGCGGCAACCCCTTGGTGCGGAAGCCCTCGAGCAGTTTCGCCGCCTGCAGGCTCGCCTCGGGGCTGCCCTCCAGCTCCATCCTGCCGCCGGGGAAGTAGTCGTTCTGGATGTCGATGATGATCAGGGCTGGTTTCATGGTTGAACTCCGGGTGAGTTGGTGATTCTAAACGGCGCGCTCATGCACCATGGATCCGGGCGGCGAAGCCGGCGGCGCGCAGCGCCCGGATGATCTCCTCGACGTGCTCGCGGCCGCGGGTCTGCAGCACGAAATCGACTTCGGCGGTCTGCAGCGGCAGGTTGGTGAAGGCGCGCTGATGGTGCACTTCCTCGATATTGGCATTGGCGTCGGCGAGGCAGGCGGTGACCGTGGCGAGCGCTCCGGGCAGGTCGCGCAGCTCGACCGTAAGCCGGGCGAGCCGGCCGGCGCGCACCATGCCGCGCTCGATGATGACCGACAGCATCAGCGGATCGATGTTGCCGCCGGAGAGCACGATCCCCACGCGTCTGCCGCGAAAGCGCTCCGGATGGGCGAGCAGGGCGGCCAAGCCGGCCGCGCCCGCGCCCTCGACCACCGTCTTCTCGATTTCCAGCAGCAGCACGATGGCGTGCTCGATCTCGCCCTCGCCGACCAGCAGGATGCCGCGCGTGAGTTCGCGCACGATCGGCAGGGTGAGCGCGCCCGGCTCCCGTACGGCAATGCCCTCGGCAATGGTGTTGGTGGCGAAACGGGCCGCCTCTCCGCGCAGCGCGCAATACATCGACGGAAAGTTCTCGCTCTCGACGCCGTAGAGCTCGATGCCGGGCTTGACGGCCTTGGCTGCGACCGCCATGCCGGCGATCAGGCCACCCCCGCCCACGGGTACGACCATGACCTCCAGCTGCGGCTCGCGCGCGAGCATCTCCAGCGCCACCGTGCCCTGACCGCTGATCACCCGCTCGTCGTCATAAGGATGGACGAGGCTCAACTTGCGCTCGGCGGCGAGCGCGAGACCGTGCGCCTTGGCCTCGTCGAAGCTGTCGCCGGCGAGGATCACTTCGGCGCCGAAGGCGCGCGTATGCTCCACTTTCACATGCGGCGTGTGGCGCGGCATGACGATGACGGCGCGGATGCCCAGGCGCCGGGCATGGTAGGCCACGCCCTGCGCGTGGTTGCCGGCGGATACCGCGAGCACGCCTGCCGCGCGCTCCTCCGGCGCAAGCGAAAGCAGCTTGACCAGCGCGCCGCGTTCCTTGAAGGAGGCGGTGAACTGCAGGTTCTCGAACTTGAGATACACCTCGGCGCCGGTGACCCCGGACAGCGTGCGCGAGTACAGGCAGGGCGTGTCGATCACCTGGTCCGCGAGCACGGTGGCTGCAGCACGGATCGATTGCGCGGTGACGGCCATGGCTAGAACGGCTTTACCACCGCCAGGATCACGCCGGCAATGAGGAGAATCACCGGCACTTCGTTGAACCAGCGGTACCAGACGTGGCTTCTCGCTTTGCGGTCGTGCTTGAAATCGGCGAGCAGCTTGCCGCAGTAAAGATGGTAGAGCACGAGAGCCGCGACCACGGCCAGCTTGGCGTCCAGCCAGCCGCCGGCAAAGCCGTAGGCCTGCCACAGCCACACCCCGAAGACGATGGTGAACACCGCGCCTGGGGTCATGATTCTGTAGAAAAGCTTGCGCTCCATGATCTTGAAGCGCTCGCTGCCTGCGCTGTCCTCGGTCATGGCGTGATAGACGAACAGCCGCGGCAGGTAGAGCAGCCCGGCAAACCAGATCACCATGAATACGATATGCAGCGCTTTGATCCAGAGCATCGGGGCAAACCTCAAACAGTGCGAATTGCGTGACGGACGAGCACAGCATAGAACCCGGCCGCAGCATTGGCAAGCAGCGCGGGCGCAGTGAGCATCCGGCGCGCGAGCTTGCGCTTGTTTAGGGGCCGTTTCAGAATTACCGGAACGGCCCCTGAGTCAGTGGAGCATGGGGGAAGTATCCCCGCATTTTGCAATGGGCTCTCAGCCCCGCCATGCGCCCTTGATGATGTTCTTGATGAGATGCAGCCGCCGGTGAAAAAAATGATCCGCGCCGGGCACCACGATCACCGGCAGCTCCTGCGGCCGCGCCCAGGCGAGCACGTTGGCAAGCGGCACGGTCTCGTCCAGCTCGCCGTGGATGATGATGCTGTCCGCCGGCACCGGTTCCGAAGTGTAGCTGCGCCCGCCGCTGACGAAACCCGCCGCCACGCCCACCAGCGCCATGCGCTCCGGTGTTACGCGGCGTGCCACCAGGGTCTGCACGTAGGCGCCGAAGGAGAAGCCTGCCAGCACCGGTGCCGCCGCGTGAAAGCGCGTGCGCGCGTAATCCAGGATCGCCAGCAGGTCGTCGGCCTCGCCGCGCCCTTCGTCGTGCTCGCCCGCGCTCGCCCCGACGCCGCGGAAATTGGGCCGCAGCGCGACGTAACCCAGCTCGACGAAGGTCTTGGCCAGGGTCTGCGCCACCTTGTTGTCGAGGCTGCCGCCGAACAGCGGGTGCGGGTGCGCGATCAGGGCCACGCCGCGAGCGGCGTCGTGAAGCCTGCCGCGGCAGGTGCCGGCCGTGGGCAGGTCGATCACGGTTTCGATCTTGCCCGCCGGGCCGTCCAGCAGCAGGCGCTCGATCGGCGCCCGCGTCATATCTTCAGGCGCTCGACCACGCGCCCATGCTGCAGGTGCTCCTCGATGATCTCGTCGATATCGTGCTCATCGACATAGGTGTACCAGACTTCTTCCGGGTACACCACGATGCAGGGACCTTCCTCGCAGCGGTCGAGGCAACCCGCCTGGTTGATGCGCACCTTGCCTTTCCCGGCGAGCCCGAGTTCCTTCACGCGCTGCTTGGCATAGTCGCGCAGCGCGCTCGCGCCCTTGTCGTTGCAGCAGACCCGGCCGCCATCGCGCTGGTTGCAGCAGAAGAAAACGTGGTGGGTGTAATAGCTCATGCAGGATTTAATTGTAGAGGCGGCGCTTGAGCGGCGTGCCGCCTGCCGGCATTGTCAGGTCCAACGAACGCTGGATTATAGCGTGTTGCGGCTGCCCGGCGGTGCCTCGGCCAGGCGCGGCGCGAGCAGCATCAGATAAAACAGCGCGGCGAACGGCCACGCGAGCGACACCAGGTGCGTCACGCCGTTGAAGTTGAGAAAGTAGCCTTGCGGCCATTGCTGCAGAGCGTTGGCGAGATAAGGGTTCTCCGGTGCCAGGTTGACCAGCACGGTTGCGGCCATCAGCAGCAAGCCCGCCAGCGCCAGGCGCGCGGCGCGCGGCAGCGCCACCGCCAGCATCAGGACTCCCGCGCCGCAAGCCAGGCCGACGAGCGCGCCCGGCGTGAGCCAGGCGAACACGTTCTGTGCCTTCAGCAATACGCCTACCGCGAGTGTCTTCAGCGCCAGCGCCCCCGTCAGCAGCGCCAGCAACAGGCGCCGCAGCGGTCGGTCGTTTTGCGTCAGACAGGACAGGAACAGGCCGATCGCGATCAGGTTGCAGGCGGCGACCGCGGCTTCCATCTGGATGAACACTTCGGCCGGATGCAGGGCGGCCGGCGGAGGCTCGAGCAGGTCGCGCAGATCGCCGTTGCCGAACAGCAGGGTCTCCGGGTTGAGCTGGGTGAACAGCCATAGCGCGAGCAGCACCAGTCCGAGGTCGTGCTGGCCGCCTGCGAGGAACCAGCGATGGCGCAAGGCATGGATTCTTCCGCCGCTCAGCAGGCCGACGCCGAAGCGCAGCGCCAGACCGGCGCCGGCGAAGGCGCCCAGGCCATTGGTGGCGAGATCGAGGTTGGACGGGATGCGGCTCGGCAGGTAGGTTTGCAGCGCTTCCAGGGCGAGGCTCAGCGCGCAGCCGGCCAGGCCGGCCGCGGTGAGCGCGAGCGCGCCGCGCACGCGCGGGTGCAGCGCCAGCAGCGCGAAAAACCCCAAGGGCAGATAGGCGGCGAAATTGGTCAGCAGATCGAACGCGGTGATGTAGCGCGGCAAGGCGCCGGCGAGAAACGCCAATACCCCCACGCCTTGATCGCGCCAGCCGGAGAAGGGGTGCAGGCTGGCGTAAATGACCAGCAGCACATAAGCGAGCAGCAGGTAACGCGCCAGCGGCGAGGGTCTGGGATCGATGACGGGCACGGTGACCGCCATGTTACGGCCTCGCGAGTTCCGCCCGGTACAGCGCCAGCATCTCGGCGCCGAAGCAGGCGAACACGATCTGCGCGATTTTCGGCTCGGCCGCGGCGAACTGCGCGCACTCGCGCACCGCAATGCGCGTCGCCTGCTGCGGCGGGTAGCCGTAGACGCCGCAGCTGATCGCAGGGAAGGCGATGCGGCTCGCGCCGTGCGCGAGCGCCAGAGCCAGGCTCTCGCGGTAGCAGGAGGCGAGCAGTTCGGGCTCGCCCTGGGAGCCGCCCTGCCATACCGGTCCGACGGTGTGAATGACGTATTTGGCCGGGAGGCGGTAGCCGCGCGTGATCTTGGCGCGCCCGGTGGCGCAGCCCCCCAGCGTGCGGCACTCGGCGAGCAGTTCGGGTCCGGCGGCGCGGTGGATCGCGCCGTCCACGCCGCCGCCGCCGAGGAGCGAGTTGTTGGCGGCGTTGACGATGGCATCCACCGCCAAAGTGGTGATGTCGGCTTCGACCGCGATCAGCTTGTCGTGCATGCCTGGATTCTACCGTGCCCGGGGAAGGCCGGCCGGGTCCGCGTGCCGCAGCGGGGACGCTGCAGCGCTATGCGGCTTTTGCCAGCTTTGCGCCCGGCGAGAGCCGAACGCGTTTTTGCGTAAGCTTCCTGCTCTTGGGCGCCGCGCGTTTGTTGTTCTTGGCGACGACAGCGAATCGCAAACCCGACACGCCGAGTATCTTGCTCAGGCTTCGCAGCTCAGGATTGCCATTTTCCGAAAGCGTGCGGTAGAGCTGCTGCCGGTTCAGCCCCGTAAGATCGGCGATCCTGGCCACCCCGCCACGCGCTTCCGTGACGTTGCGCAGGGCCTGAAGAAACGCTCCCGGATCATCTTCCTCTACCGCTGCGTTCAGATATGCCGCGGCCGTCGCCGGATCTTGCAGCCGATTCAGCAGGTAGTCTTTAGCGGGTACGGCCGCCGGCACGTTTTCTTTCTTCATGATCTTTCCAGTACTCCTTGGCTCGCTTTATGTCCGCTTTCTGGGTTCGCTTGTCGCCGCCACATAAGAGCAGCACGGCTTGCTTCTTGGAGCGTCCGTAGTACACCCGGTAACCCGCCCCTGTGTCGATGCGCAATTCCCACACACCGTCACCAACGGGCTCGCAATCCCCGAATAATCCCCGCTCCAGCCGATCGACCCGCAACTGGACTGCCGCAAAGGCGATGGGGTCTCTGATGGTGTCCAGCCACTCCTGATACGGAATGCGCTTATCCCGAGTCTGATAGTGATAGACCGCGAGAACGGCATTCATGTTTCATTGTCGTTTATAGACGACATTACGTCAAGTCTTTTCCGGGGAGTCGGTCGCTGCTGCGCGACGGCTGACCGAGGCATTGGCCAAGCTCGATGCGCTGAAGCTGCCGTCGCTATCCGAGGCATAGATTGCTGCTACGCGGCGCGAACGATGCTCCCGAACCAAGCCAGGCGTCTGACTCCACCGTGCGCGTCGGGCTCGAAACGAAGGTGCTGGTGTCCGGCATCGTCAAATGCCAACGACCGCTCAAGGCGGGCGTTGGCAGTGGCTGCGTGTCAGAAACAAATGCGAACACGCCCCTTCTTGCTCGAATCGCGTACCGGACCGAAATCCCGCTCCAAATAGCCGGGCCGCTCAGAGCGTCGGGTTGTTGATCTTCCCGCCCGGAGTCGAAAAAGGGCCGGGCCAATGTGCGCTAGCGAGCATTGTTCTTTTTCCAGCTTCAAGTAGAATTACGATGTGCGACTCCCTGATTCGATTCCAGCAGCCGGAGCGGGCGCTTTTCAGTACGCCTCGCTGTGCCGGACAACACTGCTCGCGGCTGCCTTCACGCTGGGCTTGACGGCAGCGTCTGCCGCATTCGGCGCAGAGCCTGCCTTCACCGGCACTCCGAAGTCCTGGGCAACGCTCGCGAGCGAAGCAGCGCCAAACGATCCTGACAAACCGAAGCTCGATTTTTCGGCGGACTCCGCGGCGCGCAAGAACTATTCCATTCCGGCACTCGAAATCGTCGGCTTCGAGGCCCTGCTGAATCTGGCCAACCGGCGCGACGCCAGCGGCGACTACAAGAGCAACCTGTCGACGGTCAGCCGCAACCTGCGCAGCAGTTGGGTCGTCGATGACGATCCGTTCCGCACCAACCAGTTGGGGCATCCGTATGCGGGATCGATGTACCACGGCTTCGCAAGGTCTGCGGGACTCAACTACTGGGAGGCGCTCGCGTACACCTTTGCGGGCAGCGCATTGTGGGAAATCGCCGGGGAACGCGTGCCGCCCTCCAGAAATGATCAGATCAATACCGGCATAGGCGGGAGCTTCCTGGGTGAGGCGCTTTTCCGCTTGTCCAGCCTGATGATCGAGCACGGAGGCGACGTGCCCCCCTTATGGCGCGAGCTCGGCGCGGCGGCGATTTCTCCGTCGACCGGCTTCAATCGCCTCGTTTATCGCGACCGATTGGACGCGATTTTCGCGAGCCGCGATCCAGCCTATTACAGCCGCCTGCAACTCGGCTTCAGCGGCACCGCGAATAACGCCCAGGGCAACTCGACGACGCAGCTCAAACGCAATGAGGCGCTCGCGGATTTCTCCATCGACTACGGGCTGCCGGGAAAGCCCGGTTATTCGTATACGCGTCCTTTCGATTACTTCAACCTGCAGGCGACCGCCTCGAGCGCCAACGGTTTCGAAAGCCTCATGACTCGCGGACTGCTGGTTGGAAAGGACTACGAGCAAGGCAAGAATTACCGGGGAATCTGGGGACTGTACGGCAGCTACGACTACATGGCACCGCAAATCTACCGCGTATCGAGCACGGCGCTATCACTAGGCACCACCGCTGAATGGCGGCTGTCCAATTCGATCGCGCTTCAGGGCACGGGCCTCATGGGTATCGGCTACGCCGCGGTCGGCACCACGCGCCCGAACGCCTCCGAGCTCGAATACCACTATGGCTTGGCGCCGCAAGCCCTGTTTGCGTTGCGCATGATTTTCGGGGACAGGGCCTCGCTCGATCTGACCGCGCGCGAATACTTCGTGAGCAACGTCGCTGCCGCCGCCCGCGGAGGACGTGACAATATCGTCCGCCTGGACGCGTCCTATACGCTGCGCATCAAGCGCCGGCATGCAGTCACGATCAAGTACCTGGGGAATCGCCGCGATGCGAACTTTCCCGACCTGGGATCCACGACGCAGAGCAGAGGAACGATCGGCATTTTCTACACTTGGCTCGGCCAGGACGGATTCGGCAACGTCGATTGGCGCTGACGGGGGCATCCATCTCCAGAGTGATGATGTAGGCTTCGACCGCGATGAGCTTATCGTGCATGCCGGGATTCTGCCGTGCCCGGATTTAGGTTCCGGGCAGCGCTGAACGCAGACCAAGGTGCTCGACGAACGGATCGAAGTCCCTGTCGCTGTACAGAAGAGGCAAGCCGCTCTCGATGCAGCGCGTGGCAATCACCGTATCAATCGTCTTGCGCACGCTTACCCCGAGCGCTCGCAGCGCACGAAAATTCTTCGCGGCTTGAATGGCTATGTCTTGCCCCGCCAGGTCCACGACCACCAACGAAGTCAGGAGCTTCCTGGCCTGGTTGAAGTCGCGGTCGCTGACAAAGCCTTGCAGCACCTCGGTCAGGATCAGGTCGCCCGTCGCAATCGGTTCGGTACCGAGCAGCGATTCCAGCTTTTCCGCCTGCGGCGTCGCGGTTCCCCGGAAGTAGTCGATCCAAACGCTGGAATCGACCAAAATCACCTGTCGGTCCTCATCGCGTCGAGGTCACCTTGCCAGTTCAGTTTGCCGCGAAAGCGCCGTATTTCCTCTTGTTGCCGCAGCCGCAACAGGGTACGCAGCCCGAGCTCCACCGCTTCCCGTTTGCTCTTCAACCCTGTCGCCCGAAGCGTGTCCTTCATCAGCTTATCGTCGATTACGATGTTGGTGCGCATGATGTGTATCCTTTCTATGTTTCATACACATTCTAGGCGCATCTGGCGCGGCTCGCAACCAGCGACTTTTCCGATTGAATTCGGCCCCAGTAGACATGCGGCGCATATATTGCTACCATGCAATATATGCCTGCAGTGCTCCTTGCACAAGCCAAGGAAGTTCGCGACGACGGCTCGGTCATCGAGATCGTCGTTTGGGAGCTTTCCGAGCCACTGGCTCCGAGCACGCACCGCTACAAGTACCGGCTGTACTACGGCGCCGCGGGTATAAGCCGGGTCCGGTACGACAACGAACGCGGGAAGGGCGACCACCGCCACCTGGGCAATGGTGAAGATGAATACGTCTTCACTACGGTCGAGCAGCTGCTGGCGGATTTCGAGAGCGACGTGAACGAATGGAGCTAGGTCATGAAAGCAATCATCGAGTTGAGCCGCAAGGGTTCCATTTTCGGCGCCGTGGCGGAGCAGGTTGCTGGTGCCCGTCGCGGGCATGCACCTGACTACCGCCTGAGCTTCGAGTCGGCACGCGCGCTGTTCGCCGAACTGACTCCGGCGCGCCTGGACCTCCTCGACACACTGCGCCGCGAAGGCCCTTGCAGCGTTTACGCGCTGGCAAAAGCCGCCGAGCGCAATTATTCGAATGTCCATACCGATGTGTCGCGCCTTGAGGAACTGGGTCTGGTCGAACGGGAGGAGGACGGCACGGTTTCCGTGCCTTTCGAATCCGTGGAGATACGCTTCCCGCTCGCACAGGTAGCCTGAAGGCGGCATCTTCGACGCGCAGCGCCGCGCCAAAGCTGCGGCCAACGAACCCATCGCCGAACAGGTCGCCGAAGGAAGCCGCGCGCCCTCGAAGGACTATCGGACGGAAGCCCTCGAAATACTCCTCGCTCTACGGCCGATGACCACCTACGAAGTCAACCACGTCTTCTTCAATGAGTTCCGGGAAGGCCGACTTTGGATCGAGCCGGTCGAGCGTCGCGGAAGACCGGCTATTCTTCCAGCAGATCAAGGAAAGAGCCTGCAAGAGCGAGCATGTTATTCAGACGGCGCTGGCAAATCCGCTAGACAAGTTCGAGCTCGGGATACGCAAACTCATTGAAGACATGATGATCGAGCGCATGGGCGAGAACGACAAGATCGTCACGCGCTATATGGCCGACCGCGACTTCCAGGGCACCGCGTTCCCGATTCTCGCGCGCGAGATCTTCGAGGACGTGCAGAGAAAGCAATTGGGCTCGGCTGGGAAGGCTGGGCCTGCCCGGGATGCAACATGAACTGCTCGTATGCAATCAGGTCGCTTTCACCCGCGCGCTGGCGCTGACCAACGCGAAGGAGCGACTCTAGCCGGGATAGATCAGCGCGCCGCCTTTATCTTCGCGCGAACCAGTTTATGCGCGGTGTCTTCTGCCCGCCGGCGAACGAAAGCAGCGAGCCGACGATCATGCCGGCGAGGCTCATGCCGAGGCCGGCGAGTTGCGGCGGCACCAGGCCATTGGGATTCATGATCTCGAGATTGATCCAGGTCGCGAGCCCGAGCACGATCGCCAGCGTCGCGCCGAGGCTGGTGGCGCGATGCCAGTAGAGCCCGAAAGCGAGCGGAACGAAGGCCGCAACCAGGGTCACCTTATAGGCGTTCTCGACCATTTTGTAGATGCTCGCATTCGAGTTGAGCGCGAACAGGGTCACCATCACGGTGAAGCAGAGCACGACCGAGCGCATCGCGAACAGGAACTGGCGGTCGCTCCAGTGCCGGAACGCGCCGCGCAGGATGTTCTCGGTAAAAGTGACGGAAGGCGCGAGCAGGGTCGCGCTGGCGCAGCTCTTGATCGCCGACAGCAGCGCGCCGAAGAACATCACCTGCGCGAACACCGGCACGTGCTGCATGATCAGGGTCGGCAGAATCAGCTGCGGATCCGTGCCGATCAGGCCCGCGACCATCTTCGGGTCGATCAGCGTCGCCGAGTAGGCGAGGAACATCGGGATGAAGGCGAAGCAGAAGTAGAGCGCGCCTCCGAGCATCGAAGCGTTGCCGGCGATGCGCTCGTTCTTGGACGAGGCGACGCGCTGGAACACGTCCTGCTGCGGGATCGAGCCGAACATCATCGTGATCCATGCGGCAGTGAACCAGAGCATCTCCCTCAGTTCGGGCGCGGGCAACAGGTTGAACTTTCCGGCTTCCGACGCGTGGCTGAGCACGGTGCCGACGCCGCCGACGATGCCGCTCACCTCGACGGCGATGTACACCATGCCCACCAGGATCACGATCATCTGGATGAAGTCGGTGACCGCGACCGACCACATGCCGCCCCACATGGTGTAGATCAGCACCGTCGCGGCGCCGACGATCATCCCGGTTCTCTGCGACATCGCGCCCTCGGAGACGACGTTGAACACGAGTCCGAGCGCCTTGATCTGCGCCGCGACCCAGCCGAGGTAGGAAATGACGATGCACAGCGTGGTGAGCACCTCGACCGTGCGGTTGAAGCGCTTGCGGTAAAAATCGCCTATGGTCAGCAGGTTCATGCGGTAGAGCGGGCGGGCGAAGAACAGGCCGACGAGGATCAGGCACATGCTCGATCCGAACGGGTCGGCGACCACGCCCGACAGCCCGTCCTTGAGGAACGACGCCGGAATGCCGAGCACGGTCTCGGAGCCGAACCAGGTCGCGAATACGGTCGCGGTGACGATGTAGAACGGAAGCGCGCGCCCGGCTACCGCGTAATCCCTGGAGTTCTTCACCAGCGTGCCGGCCCAAAGGCCGATGCCGATGGAAATGATCCAGTAGGTGATGACGAACCAGAGCAGCATGGCTTAGACGCTTCTAGTCTTGCGGGACGCGGGCCGATTATATCCTGCGGCCCCGCATCGGCGAAGCGCGCGCCGCGATTACAGTGTGAGGTAGATCTGCCAGGCGAGCAAGGCTGCGAGCAGCAGCGCGAGCATGACGGTGCTGCGGTTGCGCTGCTTTTGCCCGGCGGCAAGCCGGTCCAGCGCGCGCTCGATTCCGGCCGCGTGGTCGGCGGCGAGGGCTCGGTGCGCGAGGCGCGGCAGCTGCGGCAGCATGTTCGCCCAGCGGGGTGCTTCGTCCAGCAGGTTGCGCACAAAACCGCGCCAGCCCAGCTGTTCGCTCATCCAGCGCTCGAGATAGGGTTTGGCGGTTTTCCACAGGTCGAGCTCGGGGTCGAGCTGCCGCCCCAGGCCCTCGATATTGAGCAGGGTTTTCTGCAGCAGCACCAGCTGCGGCTGGATTTCGACATTGAAGCGGCGCGAGGTCTGGAACAGGCGCAACAGCACTCTGCCGAAGGAAATGTCCTTCAGCGGCCGGTCGAACACCGGTTCGCACACGGCGCGGATGGCATTCTCGAACTCGTCCACGCGCGTGTCGGCCGGGACCCAGCCCGCTTCCAGGTGCGCCTGCGCCACGCGCTTGTAATCGCGCTGGAAGAAAGCGAGAAAATTCTGCGCCAGGTAGTTCTTGTCGACGTCGGTGAGCGTGCCCATGATGCCGAAATCGACGGCGATGTACTTGCCCCGGATTTCGGCGTCGGTCGAGACGAAAATATTGCCCGGATGCATGTCGGCGTGGAAAAACCCGTCGCGGAACACCTGGGTGAAGAAGATCTCCACCCCGGCGCGGGCGAGCCGCGGGATGTCCACGCCGGCTGCGCGCAGCCGCTCCACGTGGCTGATGGGGATGCCGCTGATGCGCTGCATCACCATCACCGAGGATGAGCAGTAGTCCCAATAGATCTCCGGAATCATCAGCAGGGGGGAGCCGGCGAAGTTGCGCCGCAGCTGGCTCGCGTTCGACGCTTCGCGCATCAGGTCGAGTTCGTCGTTGAGGTGCTTGGCGAACTCCGCCACCACCTCGCGCGGTTTCAGGCGCCGGCCATCGACCCACAGCGCCTCGATCAGGCCGGCAGCGCTGTCGAGCAGGGCCACGTCTTTTTCGATCGCTTGCTGCATGTTGGGGCGCAGTATCTTGACCGCGCATTCGCGCCCGCCCGGCAGTACGGCGAAATGCACTTGCGCGATGGAGGCGCTCGCCACCGGCAGCGCGTCGAACTGCTCGAACACCTCTGTCACCGGCCGGCCGAAAGCACGCTCCAGCTGGGCGTAGGCGAGTTCGGTCGAAAACGGCGGCACCTGGTCCTGCAGCCGCGCGAGTTCGTCGGCGATGTCGGCGGGCAGCAGGTCGCGCCGGGTGGACAGCACCTGGCCGAACTTGACGAACAGCGGTCCCAGGGCCTCGAGCGCGAGGCGCAGCCGCACCGCGCGCGGCTCGGTAAGCCTGCGCCAGAACAGCACGCGCTGCACCGCCACGAGCAGGAAGCGCGTGCGCGCGTGGGCGAGCACGAATTCATCCAGGCCGAAGCGGATGCCGACGCTGATGATTCTGGCGAGGCGCAGAAGGCGCTGCAATTGATTACCCTGCAGAAGTCGGAAATGAGATTTTAACCGCAGAGGGCGCAGAGGGCGCGGAGGTATGGCTCAATGTTCCCCTTTGCGTCCTCTGCCTCCTCGGCGGTTCAGGTTATTTTGTCAGCGCCCCAATGCGCTTCTCCAGCCGCGCGAGGTCATCGCGCAGCTGGTCCACGTCGGTGAGGAATTGGCGCACGTCGCCGGGACGCGCCAGTAGCGGCTGTTCCTCGATCCAGTATTCGGCCAGGTTCTGCGCCAGTTTCCCCGCCGCCTCCCTGTTCCAGGCGGCGAAGCGCCGGCCCCCCTCCACCAGGCGGTGGGCGAGCACGTCGCCGAATACCCGGGACAGGTCTTCCTCGAGGTCCCAGCGCAGGTGGCGGAACAGGTACTGCACCGCGCCGGCCAGGTCGGCGCTGCCCTCGATGCCGATTTCGCGCATCAACGCGTCTTCGCCGCGCACCATCGCCGGCAGCGCGCCTGAGCCGATAGTGACGACCAGGTTCGGCGCGGCGTCCTGGGCGGCATTGGCCAGAAGACCGGAGTCGAGAATGTCGAGGCGCAGCGCGGGCAGCGGCGAGGCGCGGAATTCCACGCACTGTCCCGCGTAGGGCTTGAGTTTGTCGCGCGCCCAGGCTTCCGCGCCGAGCAGGTGGTTGAGAGCGAAAATTCCGGGGTGCGGTAACACTGAAGACGTCCTTGAATGCGATATGCCTGCACAGTGCCCGCCGCGCGGACTGAAGGCGGTGCGATGGGCCGTGGTCGGTAACCATACGAGGGGATACCTTCCCTCGTGCTCCCCTAAGTCCGGGACGTCACCAGGGTTCTTGCGACGTCCTCTGATCCGAGCGAAGCCCGGCTACTGCATTTGCTGTATGCCCGCCAGGACCCAACCAGTGGCGCCGGACACCGGCTTCGCCAGGTTCCAGATTTCCTGGAACGATTCAGGTTGGCCGTCGGCGTTTTCGCGGATCATGCCCGAGAAACGCACGCTGGCCCAGTGGGTGTTGCCCTCGGTGAGGGCTTCCAGCAGGTCGGCGTTGAGCGTCACCACATCGGTCTGTTGCCCGCTCGCGGCGTGCTCCCGCAGATCCTGCTTTATCGACTCGAACATCTCGTCGGTGGTGAATTCGCGCAACTCGTCCAGCTTGCCGCTGTCATGCACCGCCTGCAGCTTGACGAAATTGAGCTTGGCCTGGCGCAGAAAGCCGTCGGTGTCGAATCCTGCGGGGATGTTCGGTTGAGGATGCGCGCCGAAGACCGGCGCGGCGCCGATGGCGGGCGCCAGCGAAGGCGGCGGGGCAGCCGCGGGTTCGTTGCCAGCGCCGGCATACTGCATATTGCCTGCGTCCTTGCGCCGGGTGAGCAGGCGCAAGACAAAGACCACGGCGAAGCCGACCAAGGCCATCATCAGCAGACTGCTTAGCATGTCCCCCATACCGCCGTGGCCGAGCAGCCAGCCCAAGCCCAGGCCAGCGGCCAAGCCGGCGATCGGGCCCAGCCAGCGGTTGCCCGCCGGCTGGGGCGTTGCGGCGGGAGCGGCAGGCGCTGCTTGTGACGGCGGGGTTTGTTGCAGGCTCCTGTTCGGGGTCACGCTGGAGCGCTGCGCACCGAAGCTCCTGCCGCCGCCCAGGCGCGCGGCATCGGCGTCCTGAACCATTAAACCAAGAGCCAGGAATGCAGCGATAGCAATCGATAACAGATGTTTCATTTTTTTTCCTTACAGCGTGAACCGCGCATTATGCGCCTATACCCTCAGAATTTGTAGCCTCGATGCAGCGCGACCACGCCGGCGCTCAAGTTGAAATATTCGACCCGCTCCAGGCCCGCCTGTTCCATCAAGGTTTTCAATTGCTCCTGGTCGGGGTGCACGCGTATGGATTCGGCCAGATAGCGGTAGCTGTCGGCGTCGCCCGCAATCTTGGACCCCAGCCAGGGCAGCACCTTGAATGAATACCAGTCGTAGGCGCGGCTCAGAGGCTGCCATACGCGGGAAAATTCCAGCACTAGCAACCGGCCGCCCGGCTTAAGCACGCGGCGCATCTCGGCCAGCGCCGCTTCCTTGTGCGTCATGTTGCGCAGCCCGAAGGCGACGCTGACGCAGTCGAAATAATCGGCGCGGAAGGGCAGGTGCTCGGCATCGCACTGCGCCAGCGGCAGCGCGCGACCCTCGTCGAGCAGCCGGTCGCGCCCGCGCGCGAGCATCGCGCGATTGATGTCGGTGAGCCAGACCTCACCCTCGGGGCCGACGCGGCGCGCGAACGCGCCTGCCAGGTCGCCGCTACCCGAGGCGACATCGAGCACGCGCTCGCCCGCCCTGACGCCGGCGAGCGCGATGGTGAAAGCCTTCCAGGCGCGGTGCATCCCGGCCGACATCAGGTCGTTCATCAGGTCGTAATTGGGCGCGACCGAGTCGAATACGCCGGCGACCTTTTGCGCCTTTTCGGTCTCGTCTATCTCTTGATAGCCGAAGTGGGTCTTGCCGTTCATCGCCTGTTCCGCTCAGTGGCAGCCGCTTTTTGGAGCAGCCGCAGGGGTTGCGCCGGGCTCGCGGCTCGCGCCGGCCGCCTGCATGCGCTGCAGGTATTGCTGCCATAACTGGTCCCGGTCAAGCCCGAGTTCGTACAAATAATCCCAGGAGTAGAGTCCGCTGTCGTGCCCATCGGAAAAGCGCGGCTGCACCGCATAACTGCCCACCGGTTCGATGGCGGTGATTTCGACATTCTTCTTGCCGACCTGCAGCACTTCCTGTCCCGGTCCGTGGCCACGCACCTCGGCCGAGGGCGAGTACACGCGCAAAAATTCGTAGGACAGTTCGACGCGCTTGCCGTCGGCGAACGAAATTTCCATCTGGCGCGACTTCTGGTGCAGCTTGATTTCAGTGGGCGTGTGCTTGTTCATGTCAGTGGCGCGAATCGGGGGCGCCTATGATACCGCGGCCAGCGCCTTTATGGCTGTAACCAAAATGTCATGCAAGCGACATACTATTGCATTTGGGAATCGACAAAATCATGCCGCTCAATGTGTTGATCGTGGAAGACGAAGCTGCCATCCAGGAGTTGATTGCCGTTAACCTCGAAAGTGCCGGCCACCACGTTTTGCGGTCCTCGGATGCGCAGCAGGCACTCACTATCATACGCCAGACTCTGCCCGATCTGGTGTTGTTGGACTGGATGCTGCCCGGGCAGTCGGGGCTGGCAATCGCGCGCCATCTGCGCGGCAGCGAGCGCACCCGGGCCATCCCTATCATCATGCTCACCGCGAAATCGGCCGAGCAAGACAAGGTCATCGGGCTGGAGGCGGGCGCGGACGACTACGTGACCAAGCCGTTCTCGCCGCGCGAACTGTTGGCGCGGATCAAGGCGGTGATGCGCCGGCGCGCGCCGCAGATGACAGACGACGTGATCGAGGTGCAGGGCCTGCGGCTGGACCCGGCCGCGCACCGGGTCAGCGGCAACGGCCTGGCGCTGGGCCTGGGGCCGACCGAATTCCGCCTGCTGCACTTTTTTATGACTCACGCGGAGCGGGTCCACACCCGCGCGCAACTGCTTGACCAGGTGTGGGGCGATCATGTGTTCGTCGAGGAGCGCACCGTGGATGTGCACATCCGCCGGCTGCGCAAGGCGCTCGAGGCGACCGGCCACGATGCCCTGATCGAGACCGTGCGCGGCACCGGCTATCGCTTCACCGCTGCCGCCTGAATCTCCCGGACGGCGGAGGCCGGCGCGGGGACATGCGATAATTCCCGGCCCGAAAAACAGGTTTATCTTTCATCAATTGAATACTGTCTGGATGCGCAGCGCGGTGGCGCTTGCCGGTATCTGCGTCGCCGGTCTGATCGCCTGGCCGCTCGCAGGCCCGGTGTGGGCGCTTGCCACCGTCTGCCTTGGCCTGGTGCTGCTCTTCGGGCGGCATGTGGCCAATCTGGCTGCGCTGGCCGACTGGCTGCGCGATCCCTTGGCCAAGCCCGTGCCGCAGGGTAGTGGCATCTGGGGAGACGTGCTGGTCGGGCTCTACCGTTTCGTGCGTGCGCGCATCAAACAGGAGCAGCAACTCAGCGACGACCTGGTGCGTTTTCGCAACGCCGGCCTGGCCCTGCCCGATGGCGTTGTCCTGCTCGACGCCCACGGCCATATCGAGTGGTGCAACCCGATTGCCGGCCAGTACTTCGGGCTGGACGAGCAGCGCGACCTGGGCCAGCCTCTGGTCAACCTGGTGCGGCACCCGGATCTCGCCGCCTACCTGGAGCAGGGCGAATATGCCGAGCCGCTCACCCTGCGCCTGACGCGCGGGGAGGGACTGGTGTTGTCGCTCGCCATCATCGCCTACGGCGAGGAGCAAAAGCTCCTGCTCGCGAGCGACATCACCTTGGCGGAGAAAGTCGAAACCATGCGGCGCGATTTTGTCGCCAACGTCTCGCATGAGCTGAAAAGCCCGCTTACGGTGGTCGCCGGCTTTCTGGAGACGCTCACCGATGGCGAAGTCAAACTCGACGAGCGGCGCCGGCAGGGCTATCTGGAGATGATGCGCGATCACACCCGGCGCATGCAGCGGCTGGTGGAAGACCTGCTCACGCTATCGGCGCTGGAGAGCGGCCGGGGCTTGAACGAGGAGACCCTGGTCGATGTTTCCGTCCTGCTTGCCGGCGTGCGCGATGAAGCCCTGGCCCTGAGTGCCGGGCGCCATCGCATCGAGCTCAATGCGGAAGACCGGGTCCTGCTGCTCGCCAACGCGCAGGAACTGCGCAGCGCATTCGGCAATCTGGTGAGCAATGCCGTGCACTACACGCCGGCAGGCGGGGATATCCGGCTCGGCTGGGGGCGGCGCGGCACGCAAGCGGTGTTCAGCGTCGCCGACAGCGGCCTGGGGATCAAGCCGCGCCATATCCCGCGTCTGACCGAGCGCTTCTACCGCGTCGACCACAGCCGCTCGCGCGAGACCGGCGGCACCGGACTCGGCCTGGCCATTGTCAAGCACGTGCTGACGCGTCATCAGGCGACGCTGGAAATCGAGAGCGAACCGGGCAGGGGCAGCTGCTTTTCTGCGGTGTTCCCGGCGCGGCGCGTCAAATCTGCGGCCGACGCAGCGCCGGTTGCAGATTTGACGCAATCCGGAAAGGCAGCCTAGCGCGCAGGCTCGATCGCGACGCGCTCGAAATCGCTGCCGCGCTCGATCACGCCGCTGAGCAGCAGCAATTCGGATGCGTCGGTATAGACTTCCAGCACGCGTTTGGGGCGGTACCAGCCTGGGGGCAAGATCAACGAGGCCGGCGTGGCCAGCGCGGGGAGTGCGGGGCAATACAGCGCAGGGACGAATTTTTCCGCTTGCGCGTTGATGCCGGTGGGACGTACTGCCACGGCTTTGGGCACACCGGGGACGATGCGAACCCCGGCGTGCAGGCCGTCATCCTCATCGCTCCTGAGCCAGCGCACCACGCCTACCAGGAAATTCTTGGCGTCGGCGGGGCGTACTGCGATCAGCTGGGTGTGAACGTAACGTCCGCCGGTCGAAGTCGCCGGGCGCACGATGCGCAGACCCGACAGGCTTTCCTCCTTCAGCAGCCAGTCCTCGGTGGCATAGCCCCCGGCCTCGATAAATGCTTCCTCGAGGCGCGTGCTGGTGTGGCCGAAGGTGGCAATCTCGTCGCGTTCGCGCAGCGTCAGCTCGGTCGCCTGTCCGGGTTGGCGGAACGTCTTGCTGCCCGAGATATGGAAATGCATGGAGGCGAGAGTGCTGCATACCTTCGCCTTTGCGCTGACGCTGCGGCGCGTTTGCACCCGCCCGTTCTTGCCCTCGCACCACAGGCGGAACAGGAGCACCAGCAGTTGCTCGACGCCGGGCATGGCGCAATCCTCGCCCAGCCCAAGGCTGGCGGGCGGCTCGCCCTTGCGCAGCAGCACCACGCACTTTTTCAGGGTGCGCGCAAGATCGCCGATGTCGAGCCAGCGCGAGGCGCTGCGCGCGCCGGCGTCGGCTTCACGGTAAGCGCCCGCGGCGGCGGAAAAATCCAGCAGCAGCGGCGGCAGGCTCTTGTCCTCGGGCGGGGTGCGCCGCACGGGGACATGCTGGGCCCAGCGCTCGAGCCAACCCTGAATCTGCATCAGCTGCTTTTGCTGTTGCTCGTTGGGGTCTGCCAGCATGAACAGGAGAGCGCGCACGTACACCTCGGCGCAGCTAACGTCTGTCTTTTTCACCGAATCTCCGACCGCGGTGGCGCTCTCCCCCGCCTCCTCGACATGGCGGTAAAGCTGGTGCAGAGCCAGCCAGTAGGCATCGGGGAACGCATGATAGACGCGGCAGTGGTCGAACATGCTCGAGGCCACGCAATCGAGCCCCCGCTGGCAGATGAGCGCGGCCTGGCGCTCGAGCTTGCCCTCGGCCGCGCTCATGAGGCAGCGCTGGTAGCCGGTGAGCAATTCCTGCCACAGATCCACCACGTGCCCGAATATGCCGCGTTCCACCTGGGTGAGCGGCAGCGGTTTGTTAACAAGCTTCTTGATCTGCTCCGCTTGCACGAAATAGACCGGTTCGCGCAACGCCTCCAGCACCTTGAGCCGCTCGGCCGGAGGCATGTTGAAGCGGTTCATCTCCTGCAGCTGGTCCAGCAGCCGTATTTGCGAAGGCGCGACGTTCACCAGCGGCAGTTCAGCCAGCCATGCGGCGCAGGAAGCGCCGTCGGTGAACTCCGGGCTCGCTGCGGCGGAGATCTCGGGCAGGTTGAAGTCGGGCATGTGGCTCATTGGGACGGGAGACCTGAGCAAGAAAGGGGAGCCCCCAGTTTCATTTTCGAAATTGGAGAGCCGGATGGAGGAAGCTCAAGCTCAAACCGGTTCCGCGGTTGCGGCCGTGCGCTCATGCTTCCACCGGCTGCAACAGCTGCTGCAAGGCGCGCTGCAGGGCATCGCGGTCGACCGGCCTCGGCACGCCCGCGCGCCGCGCCTCGCTCCAGATGGACCCGGGGAAGTGCTTGTCGTCGGCAAAGCGCGCGATGACATGCCAGTGCAGGTGGGCCACCATATTGCCGAAGCTGGCGAGGTTGATTTTCGCCGGTTGCATGAGCTGGCGCAAAGCCTGCTCGGCGGCATACACCACCCGCATCAATTGCTCCCTCGTCGCCGTGTCCAAGTCGGTCATTTCCCTCACATGCCGGTTGAGGATTACGCGGCAGAATCCCGGATAGTCGTGGTCTCCGACCAGCACCACCCGGCACAATTCGTCCTGCCACAACAGTTCTCCGCCGGCAGAATTGCACAACTCACACGATGAGACTGTTAATTTGTTCACGCTGCAATAGAGGCGTTAGCAGTAAATGTAAAGTTATTCACACCGGCACAGCAGCAACCGGAGCACCCGGAGGAGCGCGCGCCAGTGTGCTGCGGGAGCAGAATAGCAGATTTCGGCGACGCGTCTCATGCGACGCCGGTAAGCAGGCCCTAGAGCAGCACGCGCTCGATGCCGCCCCGGTTTGCTTTGGCCACGTAGTCGGCCATCCAATCGGGGCCGAGCAGGTGCTTGGCGATCTCCACCACGATGTAATCGGCGTCGGTGCCGGCATCGTCGCTGAAGCGCGCGAGGCCCTGCAGGCAGGACGGGCAGGAGGTCAGGATTTTGACTTCGCCGGCGAACGCTCCGTCGGCACCGTCATCGCGGATCGCCGCCACGCCTTTGCGCATCTCCTCTTCCTTGCGAAAACGCACCTGGGTCGAGATGTCGGGCCGGGTCAGCGCGAGCGTGCCCGATTCGCCGCAGCAGCGTTCGTTCAGCTTCACGTCGCTGCCCATGAGCTGGTTGACGACCTTGAGCGGCTGGTAAGTCTTCATCGGCGTGTGGCAGGGATCGTGGTAGAGGTAGCGCACGCCCGCGACGCCGTCGAGCTTTACCCCTTGCTCAAGCAGGTATTCGTGGATGTCGAGCAGGCGGCAGCCGGGGAAGATTTTGTCGAATTCGTATTTCTGCAGCTGGTCCATGCAGGTGCCGCAGGACACGATCACAGTCTTGATGTCGAGGTAGTTCAGGGTGTTGGCGACACGGTGGAACAGCACGCGGTTGTCGGTGATGATGCGCCTGCCCTCGTCCTCCTCGCCGGCAGCGGTTTGCGGGTAGCCGCAGCACAAATAGCCCGGCGGCAGCACGCACTGCGCGCCGATCGCATACAGCATCGCCTGTGTCGCCAGCCCCACCTGGCTGAACAGCCGCTCGGAGCCGCAGCCCGGGAAGTAGAACACCGCGTCGGAGTCCTCGGTTACCTTGGCCGGATCGCGGATGACAGGCACGATTTGGCGGTCCTCGAGCTCGAGCAGCGCGCGCGCGGTGCGTTTGGGCAGCTTGCCCGGCATGGGTTTGTTGATGAAATGAACCACCTGCGCCTGCAGCTTGGGTTGCCCGATGGTTGCCGGCGGCCGCCGCGTCTGGCGCTGCGCCAGACCCAGCGTCTTCGCGGCGCGGTAGGCGAGTCGCTGCGCCCGGTAGCCCCATTCGATCATCACGGTGCGCGCGATTTTTATGGTGTTCGGGTTGGTGGCGTTGAGAAACAGCATCGAGGCCGCGGTGCCGGGATTGAATTTCTTCTTGCCTTGTTTGCGCAGCACGTTCCTCATCGCGATCGAGACGTCGCCGAAATCGATGTCCACCGGGCACGGGTTGGCGCATTTGTGGCACACGGTGCAGTGATCGGCGACGTCGCCGAATTCGTCGAAATGCCTGAGCGAGATGCCGCGCCGCGTCTGCTCCTCGTAGAGAAAGGCTTCGATCAGGAGCGAGGTGGCGAGGATCTTGTTCCTCGGGCTGTAGAGCAGGTTGGCGCGCGGCACGTGGGTTGCGCACACCGGCTTGCACTTGCCGCAGCGCAGGCAATCCTTGATCGAATCGGCGATGCTGCCTGTTTCCGACTGCTCCATGATCAGCGACTCGGCGCCGAGCAGACCGAAGCTGGGTGTGTAGGCGTTCCGGAGATCGCCGCCCGCGAGCAGCTTGCCGGCATTGAAGCGGCCGCGCGGATCGGCCTTCTCTTTGTAGCTGCGGAAAGCCTCGATTTCATGCGGGTCGAGGTACTCGAGCTTGGTGATGCCGATGCCGTGCTCGCCCGAGATCACGCCATCGAGCGACTTGGCCAGGCGCATGATGCGCGCTACCGCCGCATTGGCCTGCAGCAGCATGTCGTAATTGTCGGAGTTGACCGGGATGTTGGTGTGCACGTTGCCGTCGCCGGCGTGCATGTGCAGCGCCACGAACACGCGCGCCTTGAGGACGCGCCGGTGAATTGCGTAGCAGCCCTCGAGGATGCGGTTGAATACCAGGCCGTCGAACAGCTGTTGCAGTTCGGCGCGCACTTCATCCTTCCAGGACACGCGCACGCTGTGGTCCTGCAGCAGGGAGAATACGGTCAGCCCTGCGTGGGTCACGGCGGCAAGGCCGGGTACCGCATCGGCGCGCGCCTGCGCCACCGGCAGGTCGAGGTGCTCGAGCAAATACCGCCAGCGCGTGCGCGCCCTAGCGACGATCTCGCGCGCGGCCTCGCGCCGGTCCCCCAGGAATTCCGGCGCGGGCAGGGCTTCGCCGTGCTGGGTGAGCGGCAGTTCGCCCTGGAAATACTCGTCCAGCGCGTCGAGCAGGGCAAGCTTGTTCGTGATCGACAGCTCGATGTTGATGCGTTCGATGCCGTCGGAGTAATCGCCCAGGCGCGCGAGCGGAATGACCACGTCCTCGTTGATCTTGAAGGCGTTGGTGTGCTTGGCGATGGCCGCGGTGCGGGCGCGGTCGAGCCAGAACGTGCGCCGCGTCTCGGCCGAAACGGCGATGAAGCCCTCGCCGCCGCGGGCATTGGCGATGCGCACCACCTGCGATGCGGCCGCCGCCACTGCATCGTCATCGTCGCCGACGATGTCGCCGATCAACACCATTTTCGGCCGGCCCGCGCCTCCCATTTGGCGCTTGGTTTTGGTCGCGTAGCCCACGGCCTTCAGATAGCGCTCGTCCATGTGCTCGAGCCCGGCGAGCATCACCGCACGCGGATTGCGCTCGCCCGCGGCAATCGCGTCCGGGCGGGCGTCGAGGTAATGCTTGATCTCGACGATGGCCGGCACCGAGTCGTGCACCTGGCCGAAGAATTCCAGGCACACGGTGCGGATGGAGGCGGGCATTTTGTGCAAAATGAAGCGCGCCGAGGTGATGATGCCGTCGCAACCTTCCTTCTGGATGCCGGGGAGCCCGGCGAGGAACTTGTCGGTCACGTCCTTGCCCAGGCCCGCCTTGCGAAAGCGCGAGCCCGGAATTTCCAGGATTTCGGGCTCGCCCCGGGGGGTGCTGCCGTCGCGGCGGTAGCGCTGTACCTGGAAGCGCGTCACCCGGGCATCGTGGATCTTGCCCAGATTGTGCGCGAGGCGCGTGACTTCGAGGAAATAGCCGTTTGCATCGACCATGCGCCAGGAGACGAGGTTGTCCAGGGCGGTGCCCCACAACACCGCCTTCTTGCCGCCGGCGTTCATGGCGACATTGCCGCCGATGCAGGAGGCGTCGGCCGAGGTCGGGTCGACCGCGAACACATGGCCCGCCTGCTCTGCCGCCTCCATCACGCGCTTGGTCACCACGCCCGCGCCGCAGCGTATGGTCGCGACCTGCTGCACCACACCCGGCAGCCAGCTTTCCTCGACCTCGCCCAGCGCATCGAGCTTCTCGGTATTGATGACCGCCGCGAGGCGGGTGAGCGGCACCGCGCCGCCGGTGTAGCCGGTGCCGCCGCCGCGCGGGATGATGGTGAGCCCGAGTTCGATGCAGTCGCGCACCACCGCGGCCGCTTCGTCTTCGCTGTCGGGGTGGATGACGACGAAGGGATATTCGACGCGCCAGTCGGTGGCGTCGGTGACGTGGGAGACGCGCGCCAGGCCGTCGAACTGGATATTGTCCTTGCGCGTGCTGCGGCAGAATTTCTTCAGCGCGAGGCGCCGCAGCGCCGCCACCTCGGCGAAGCCGGCGCCGAAGGCCTCGACCGCGTCGCGCGCACGTTCCAGCAGAAACGTGACCTTCTGCGCGCGCGCGACATGCTGCGCCTTCAACGCGGCGTCCTCACCCGCCTCGGCCAGGTGTTGCAGCCGGCGTTTTTCGATGTCGTCGAGGCGGTGGTGCATGGACTCGATCAGCGCTGCGCGCCGGGCGGGATTGTCGAGCAGGTCGTCCTGCAGATAGGGATTGCGCGACACCACCCACATGTCGCCCAGGATTTCGTAGAGCATGCGTGCCGAGCGCCCCGTCTTGCGCTCCGAGCGCAGTTCGCGCAGCGTCTCCCAGGCCTGTTCGCCGAGCAGGCGCAGCACGATCTCGCGGTCGGAGAACGAGGTGTAGTTGTACGGAATTTCGCGCAGGCGGGCGGTCATCGGAAAATCTTGTTGCTCACCCTGAGGCCGGGTTTGGCTCAGCCTCAACGTCAGCCTCGGCCTCGGGCGGCGGGAAGATGTCGCGATAGCTGGCATAGAAGCTGGCGAACAGGGTGGGAACATAGGTGAGCATGACCGGCAGCACCACCAGCAGCAGCGCATCCTGCGATTTGTCGCCGAGCAGCCCCCGCAGCAGCAATGCGAGCACGAATAGCGCGAAGCTGCAGATGAGTCCGAGCAGGACCACGGCGACGCCGTAGGCGAGAAACGCCCGCCAATTGCGCAAGGCCGCGAAAAGGCTGTAGAACAGCGCCTGGAAGGCGGGCATATTGCGCCATGCCGAGAGGGCAGGCGCGAACCAGAAGGCGGCCAGCAGCGGCAGGTAGAGCGTGCCCGCAAGCGCTGCGGCCCCGGCCAGGCTGCCGTCCTCGAACGCCGAGGCCGGCGGTCTCTCGCCCAATATCATCAGCTGCAGCAGCACGCCGCCGTCGACCAGCGCCGATAGCCCGAGAATGGCGAGCGCGCTCGCCAGGTAGAGGCCGCCCTGCGTAAGCAGCGCCGGCAGATTCGACCTGAAACCGGAGAACAGCAACGCAAACCCGAGTCTCCTGCCCTGGTCGAGCTCCCGGCTGACGATCATGAAGCTGGCCGAGAAAACGGGAATGAGCACGGTGGCGGCGAACCATCCCAGCACCGGGACCATGCCCAGCAATTGCATCAGCATGATGTAGGAGAACACCAGCAACGCCCACATCGCCGGATTCTTGCGAAACAGCGCGAAGCCGGTCAGCACCCAGTTCCAGCCGTAGCCTGCGGGGACGGTGTTCACGTTCGGAGTACCGGTGTGTGGGACATTAAATCCAGGGCGCATCGCCGGCATGGGCGATGCGCAGCTCGAGGATGCGGCGGAAGTGCTCGGGGTCGTGCGCGTGCACCAGTTCGCCCGGGCGTGGCAGGTAAAAATCGTACAGGCGCGACAGCCAGAACCTCAGCGCTGCGGAGCGCAACAGCACCGGCCAGGCGTCGCGCTCCGGCGCGGTAAACGGTCTGCGCGCATGGTACGCGGCAAGCAGCGCATGCGCCCGCGGCGTGTCGATCTCGCCGCCCGGATGCACGCACCAGTCGTTGAGCGTTACCGCCACGTCGAACAGCAGGCAATCGATGCCGGCGAAGTAGAAATCGATCACCCCGCCTATGCGGCTGCCCGCGAACAACACGTTGTCGCGGAACAAGTCGGCGTGGATGGGTCCGCGCGGCAGATCTTCGCGGCGGTTCAGCGCCTGGAACCCGAGCTCCGAATGCAACAGGGCGGCACCCTCGGCATCGAGGAAAGGGCTGACCTTGGGAGCGGCTTCGCGCCACCAGCGCGGCCCGCGCGGATTGTCGAGCCTGCCCTGATAGGACTGGCCGGCGAGATGTATGCCGGCGAGCGTGTTGCCGACTTCGCTGCAGTGCGCCGGCGTGGGCGCCGTGACCGCCTCTCCCTGCAGCCGCGACATCAGTGCCGCCGGCTTGCCGTTCAGCTCCGAGAACAAGCGGCCCTTCAGGTCGGTCGCCGGCGCCGGGCTGGGTATCCCATGCTGCGCCAGGTGCGCGATCAACCCGAGATAGAACGGCAACTCGATCGGAGCGAGCTTCTCGAACAGCGTCAGAACGTAGCTCCCGCCGGTGGTGGTCACGAAGTAGTTGGTATTCTCGATGCCCGCGGCTATGCCCTGCATCCGCACCAGGGTGCCGACGCAATAGTGCTTCAGCCAAGCGGAAAGCTGCTCGGGCGTGACCGGGGTGAAGACAGACATGCGGCCAATGGGCGATGAGCGATGGTTGACGGGGTGCGCGCGGGCTTACCCCTCACCGATTAGCCTTCACCCATCACTCGATTCAGAAAGAATGGATTACCCACTGCGGCACGCGCAGGCCGGAGTCGAGCGAATCCCGGCGTATCATCGAGCCGTCGCCGGTGACGTCCATCAGGAAATAGGGCACGCCATGCGGCGGCGTGACCTTCATGGCGTAGAGCTTGCCGTTCACCCGGTACTCCTCCACCTTGTCTTCGCCGCGCGTGGTGATCGTCACCTGCGGTTCGAGCGCCGGATCGGGTGCGAGGCCGGGCGGAGCGGGGGGCGGCTCGGGCAAGGGCTCGAGCTTGGGCGGCTGTTGCGCGGCGAGCGGAAGCGCAATTCCGAGGAGTGCTAGTGCGAACAAGCGGCGCATGATGGGCTTCCGGTTGGCTATCATTAAATGCGAATTTTAGCAGATTCGGGGTCCATCTCAGAGATTGAGCAGGCTCTCGCGTTCTGTCGGCAGCGGCGCGAACCCCCGCTTTTCATAATATTTGAATATTGCCTCGACCACCGCGGCCGGATCGTCGATCATTTGCACCAGGTCGAGGTCTTGCGGCTCGATCATGTGCTCCGTCTGCATTCGGTCGCGGAACCAGTCCAGGAGCCCCTGCCAGAACGGCGAGTGCACCAGAATGATGGGCATTTTGCGCGTCTTGCCGGTCTGCACCAGGGTAAGCGCTTCGGACAGCTCGTCCAGCGTGCCGAAGCCCCCTGGCAGCACCACATAGGCGGTGGCGAACTTGACGAAGTTGACCTTGCGTGCGAAAAAGTGGTGGAAGGTGAGGCTGATGTCCTGGTAGCGGTTGCTGAGCTGCTCATTCGGCAGCTGGATGTTGAGGCCCACCGACGGCGATTTGCCGAAGTAGGCGCCCTTGTTGGCCGCTTCCATGATGCCCGGGCCGCCGCCGGAGACGACCGAGAAGCCGGCGTCGGAGAGGAGCCGGGCGATGTTCTCCGCCAGCAGGTAGTAGGGCGAGTCGGCCGGCGCGCGCGCGCTGCCGAATATGCTCACCGCCGGGCGGATCTGCGCCAGGCGTTCGGTGGCTTCGAAGAATTCTGACATAATCCCGAATATCCGCCAGGACTCGCGCGCGTTGTGGGCCATGTCTGCTGCGCCGGCGTCGGCCGGCCGCGGAAGCTTTCCATTCATACGTGACCCTCTATGAAAACCTTGCTGTTGGTGGATGGCTCGTCGTACCTGTACCGCGCGTTTCACGCGCTGCCGGATTTGCGCAACGCGCAAGGCGAGCCCACGGGCGCGATCTACGGCGTGCTCAACATGCTACGACGGCTCGCCGCCGACTACAAGCCGGACTATCTCGCCTGCGTGTTCGATGCCAAGGGCAAGACTTTCCGCGACGAGTGGTATGCCGAGTACAAGGCGCACCGCCCGCCCATGCCCCCCGACCTGGTGCGCCAGATCGAGCCGCTGCACCAGGCGGTGGCCGCTCTCGGCTGGCCGCTGTTGATGATCGACGGCGTCGAGGCGGACGACGTCATCGGCACGCTCGCGCGGCAGGCCGCAGAGGCCGGCATGCGCTGTGTCGTCTCGACCGGCGACAAAGACCTGACGCAATTGGTGAACGCCAGTGTCAGCTTGATCAATACCATGACCAACGAGCGCCTGGACGAAGCCGGTGTCGAGGCCAAGTTCGGCGTGCCGCCGAACCTGATGCTCGATTACCTCACCCTGGTGGGCGACAGCGTGGACAACGTGCCGGGCGTGGAAAAAGTCGGACCCAAGACCGCGGTCAAGTGGCTCTCTCAATATGGCTCGCTCGATGGTGTCATCGCACACGCGCAGGAAATCGGCGGTGTGGTGGGGGAGAATTTGCGCCGTGCGCTTCCCTGGGTGCCGCAAGCGAAAAAACTCCTTACCGTCTACTGCGACGTGCCGCTGCCGGTCAAGCCGGAGGATCTGGTGCCGCAGCCGCAGGGCGAGGTCGAGCTGACCGGGCTGTTCCAGCGCTTCGGCTTCAAGAGCTGGCTGAAAGATCCGGCGCAGGCGGGCGCCGCAGCAGCGGAGCCCGCGCCGCGGCAGGCCATGAGCGGGCCCGATCCGATCGAGCGCCATTACGACACCATACTCGACGAACAAAAAATGGCCGAGTGGCTGAAACTGCTCGATGCCGCCGCGTTGGTCGCCTTCGACACCGAGACCACCGGCCTCGACCCTTTGACCGCGCAACTGGTGGGCATGTCTTTTTGCGCCGAGCCGGGGCGGGCGGCGTATCTGCCGCTCGCCCACAACTATGCCGGCGCGCCGCGGCAACTGGGCGTGGAGCGCGCCCTGGTTTTGCTGCGGCCCTGGCTCGAGGACGCGGATAAGCCCAAGCTCGGCCAGAACCTCAAGTACGATCAACACGTGCTCGCCAATCACGGCGTGGCGCTGCGCGGCGTGGTGCACGACACGCTGCTCCAGTCCTACGTGCTCGAATCGCATTTGCGCCACGACCTGGGCTCGCTCGCCGAACGCCATCTCCACCTCGACACCATCAGCTATGATGATGTCACCGGCAAGGGCGCGCAGCGCATCGGTTTCGAACAGGTGAGCGTGGAGCGCGCCACCGAGTACTCGGCCGAGGACGCCGATGTGACCCTGCGCCTGCACCAGTGCCTGTATCCCAAGGTGCAGGCCGATGGCGGGCTGGAATACGTATACCGACGGATTGAGCTGCCGGCGCGCGAAGTGCTGTTCAGGATGGAACGCACCGGCGTGCTCATCGATGCCGCCCTGCTCGAGGCGCAAAGCCGCGAACTGGGGCAGAAAATGATGGAGCTGGAACACAAGGCCTACCGGGAAGCCGGCCAGCCGTTCAACCTGAACTCGCCCAAGCAGATCGGCGAAATCTTCTTCGAGCGCTTGCAGTTGCCGGTGCTGAAGAAGACCCCGAGCGGCGCGCCTTCCACCGACGAGGAGGTGCTGGAACGGCTCGCCGCGGATTATCCGCTGCCCAAGACCCTGCTCGATTACCGCGCGCTCACGAAGCTCAAATCCACCTACACCGACAAGCTGCCGCGCATGGTCAACCCTGCCACCGGGCGCGTGCACACCAACTACGCCCAGGCGACGGCGGTGACCGGGCGCCTGGCCAGCACCGATCCCAACCTGCAGAACATTCCGGTGCGCACGCCAGAAGGGCGGCGCATCCGCGAGGCTTTCATCGCGCCCGCCGGCTGCGTCATCGTCTCGGCCGACTACTCGCAAATCGAACTGCGCATCATGGCGCACATCTCGCGCGACGAGAATCTGCTGCGCGCTTTCGCCGCGGGCGAGGACGTGCACCGCGCCACCGCCGCGGAGATTTTCAACCGGGAGCTGCATGAAGTCACGCCGGAAGAGCGCCGCTACGCCAAGGTGATCAACTTCGGCCTGATCTACGGCATGTCGGCTTTCGGCGTGGCGCAGGCTTTGGGGCTGGAGCGCGCCACCGCCCAGGCCTATATCGACAGTTACTTCACCCGCTACCCCGGGGTCGCGCGCTACATGCAGGAGACGCGCGAGCGGGCGCGCGAGCGCGGCTATGTCGAAACCGTGTTCGGCCGCCGTCTGTGGCTGGCCGAGATCCGGGCCGCCAACAGCGGCCGGCGACAGGGCGCCGAGCGCGCCGCCATCAACGCGCCCATGCAGGGGACGGCGGCGGACCTGATCAAGCTCTCCATGATCGCGGTGCAGAACTGGCTGGACCGGGAAAACCTGTCGTCGAAGCTGATCATGCAAGTGCATGACGAGCTGGTGCTGGAAGTGCCGCAATCCGAGTTGGCCCGGGTGCAGGAGGAATTGCCCGGCCTGATGACCGGCGTGGCCGAGCTTGCGGTGCCCCTTGTCGTGGACGTGGGTGCGGGTGCAAACTGGGAGCAGGCGCACTAACCGCACCAACGAGCGAGATGAGCGAATCCTCCAGCCAGAAACCGTCTGCTGTGCCGGTGCCCGGGCGGGCGCTGTACCGGCATGTCGTGCTGCTCGGAGACGCGCTGCTCGACGCCTACAGCGGTATCGACAAGACGCCGGGAGAATTCGAGGACGATCTCCTTCCCGGGACGCGCAATCAGTGGAAGATCAGCGTCGTCTCCGCGGCCGAGGTCGAGCGCGCCGGGCCGGCGCTCGCCCTGCCCAGGGACGCCACTCACGCGATTATTTTCATCGAGGGCAATCACGCGATCGAGCAAAGCGGGCTGCTCGACAGCCGGCCGGATACCTACGGGCAGAAGCTGGAACAGCTATCGCTTGCTGCCGACGAATTCGAACACACGCTCGCGCGGCTGATCTACGCAGCACAGGCGGCGCGACTCGTAATCATGGTGGCCACCATGTTTACACCCCACTACAAGGATCCGGTGCGCCAGCGCACCGCCTGCGCGGCGTTGGCGGTATTCAACGACCGCGTCACCAAGCGTGCCGCCGAGGCGCGGGTATCCCTGATCGATCTGCGCCTTATCTGCAACGAGCCCGAAGACTATGACAAGCCGACGCAGTTGTCCAAGAGCGGCTTGCAGAAGGCGGCCAACGTCATCCGTTTCGCCATGTTCGAACTGGATGCCGGGGCGCGCCGCTGCGAGGTGTTTTTCTGACGGCACGAAGCGGGGTACTGGCCGGACCAGGCCGGATGAGCGCGGTTATTTCCCGATCGGGGCTGGTACTCCTGCCGCGTGCGCCTGCCGGTCGGCGTGATAACTCGAGCGCACCATCGGTCCGATCGCGGCGTGCAGAAACCCCATTTCCCGGGCTGCCTGCTCGAACGCGCGGAAACCGTCCGGGTGGACGTAGCGCAGCACCGGCAGGTGATGCGCGGTCGGCTGCAGGTACTGGCCTATGGTGAGCATGTCCACGCCGTGCGCGCGCAGGTCGCGCATGACGGCAAGAATTTCCTCGTCGGTTTCGCCCAGGCCCAGCATCAGGCCCGACTTGGTCGGGATGCCGGGGCGGCGCGCCTTGAATTCCTGCAGCAGCTTGAGCGAATGGGCGTAGTCCGAGCCGGGGCGGGCCTGCCGGTAGAGCCGCGGCACGGTCTCGAGGTTGTGGTTCATCACGTCGGGCGGGGCGGCAGAGAGTATCTCGAGCGCGAGTTCGAGCCGGCCGCGGAAATCGGGCACCAGCACTTCGATGCGCGTCTGCGGCGAAAGCTCCCGCACCGCGCGAATGCAGTCGGCGAAATGCCGCGCGCCGCCATCGCGCAGGTCGTCGCGATCGACGCTGGTGATGACCACGTACTCGAGCGCGAGCGCGGCGATGGTCTGCGCCAGGTGCAGCGGCTCGCCCGCGTCCGGCGGCGCGGGGCGCCCGTGAGCCACGTCGCAGAACGGGCAGCGCCGCGTGCACAAATCGCCCAGGATCATGAAGGTCGCGGTGCCCTTGCCGAAGCACTCGCCGATATTGGGGCACGAGGCTTCCTCGCATACGGTGTGCAGCCTGGCCTCGCGCAGGAGGTGCTTGATTTCGTCGAAGCGCGTGCTGTCGGAGCCCGCCTTGACCCGGATCCATGCGGGTTTTTGCAGGCGCTCCTGCGGCACGATCTTGATCGGGATGCGCGCCGTCTTGGCGCGGCCTTTTTCAGCGCCTGCGCTCATGTTGTGCCAGGAGTCGTGTCAGTTCGGCGGCGAGCCGGTCGCCCAGTTCGCCGGCGGAGGCCTTGATGCCCAGATCGCGCGTCTGCGTCAGCGCCAGGCCCGGGTAGCCGCAGGGGTCGATCGCGAGAAAGGGGGCGAGGTCCATGTCCACATTGAGCGCGACGCCGTGATAGCAACCGCCGCTGCGGACCCTCAGCCCCAGCGCCGCGATTTTTGCGCCGTTCACATATACGCCCGGCGCGCCGCTCGCGCGTTGCGCCGCAACCGCGTAGCGCGCGAGCGTGTCGATCACTGCCTGCTCGAGCAGGCCGACGAGCGCTCGGATTTTCAGATTGCGCCGCGCCAGATCGAGCAGCGTGTACATCACCACCTGGCCCGGGCCGTGATAGGTGATCTGGCCGCCGCGGTCGACGCGCGCGAGGGGAATGCTCGAGCCGCGCGGCAGGTGCTCGGGCCGGCAGGCGAGGCCCGCGGTGTATACCGGCGGGTGCTGCAGGAGCCACAGTTCGTCGGGCGTATCCTTCTGGCGCGAGGTGGTGAACTGGCGCATCGCCGCGTAGGTCGGCTCGTATTCGGCCAGGCCGAGATGCCTTACGCAGGGCGCAGCGTGCCGGGCGCGAAGCGCTGGTCCGGCCGCAGGCGTCATTGCCGCCGTAGCGTTGGCTGCGGATTGCGGGTTTTCGCCGTGCATGCCTATAACACCATCTTGACCATCGGGTGGTCGCACAACTCGCGGTACAGATTGTCCAGCTGTTCGCGCGAAGTGGCGCGGACGGTAACGGTCAGCGACAGGTACTTGCCTTGGCGGCTCTTGCGCATCTCCATCGTGGCGGCGTCGAAATCGGGCGCATGGTGCAGCACCACGTCCATCACCGCCTGCGCGAATCCGGGCTGCGTCAGCCCCATGACCTTGATCGGGAAATCGCAGGGAAAAGCGAGCAGCGACTCGGGTTCATCAGGCTTGGGCATTGGCCGGCGCACGCATCACCGTGCGCTTGTAGTCCTGGTAGAGTTGATACATGCGCGCGGCCACGGGGCCGGGCTTGCCCGCTTGTTCCCCGTGGCCGACCGGTTTGCCATCCAGCGTCGAGATCGGCAGCACTTCCTTGGTCGAGGAGGTGAGCCAGAGTTCGTCCGCGTCGCGCACCTCGGCTTCGCTCACCTGGCGGATTTCCAGCGGCAGCCGGTTCGCGCGCGCGAGTTCGACGACCACGTCGTAGGTGATGCCGGGCAGGATGAAATTGGTCTTGGGCGGGGTAATGATGACGCCGTTCTTGACCACGAAAATGTTGCTCGCCGAGCCCTCGGTGAGCATGCCCTCGCGCAGCAGCACCGATTCCACTGCGCCCTGATCCACGGCGGCCTGGCGCAGGAGACAATTTGCAAGCAGCGACACCGACTTGATGTCGCAGCGCAGCCAGCGGTTGTCGGCCACCGTGACCGCGGCCACGCCGAGGTCACGGTGGCTCTGCGGCGGCGTGACGAGGGGATTGGCCATCATGAACACGGTCGGCTTCACCCCCTTGGGGAAAGCATGGTCGCGCGGCGCCACGCCGCGCGTCACCTGCAGGTACACTCCCTGGTCCTCCCAGGGATTCCTGGCGACGATCTCGCACACCAGCTCATTCCAACGGTCGAGGCTGTAGGGGTTGACGATGCGCACGGCATCGAGGCTGGATTGCAGGCGCACGAGGTGTTCGCGCAGGCGGAAGGGATGACCCGAATAGGAAGGAATCACTTCGTATACGCCGTCGCCGAAAATGAAGCCGCGGTCGAGCACAGGAATCCTTGCCTGCTCGATCGGCATCCATTCGCCATTGAGATAGATCATCTGCATCTCCTGCTATGTCGCCTCGGGGGCGAAGTCCGAAAAATCTGCCGTCAAGGAAACGAGTATGGCAGATCCTTCGACCCTGGCGCCTCTCGGGATCACGGCCGGTTTGCCGCCGTCACTTGAACCAGAGCCGCATGCCGTCCCAGGCACGGCCGAAAAATCCGGCGATCGCCACGTTTTGCAGCGCCACCACCGGATACTCGCCCAGCAGCTTGTTCTGCAGCGTAACCTTGACCGTGCCCACCTTCTGTCCGACGCCGATCGGCGCCACCAGCGGTTGCATGCTCACCAGATTCGCTTTCAACTGATCGGCGAGGCCGCGCGGCACGCTGACATAGAAGTCGGACAGGAACCCGGCCTTGAGCCGGCTCTCGGTCCCCTTCAGCACTTCCAGCGTGCTCACCGCGTGGCCCTTATCGTACAGCTTTACCGAATCGTAGAACTGGAAGCCGTAGTTCAGCAGTTTCTGGCTTTCCTGCGCCCGCCCGCTGTCGGAGTTCGCGCCCAGCACTACCGACAGCAGGCGCCGCGTCCCGCGCTTGGCCGACGCAATCAGGCAGAAACCGGCGTTTTCAGTATAGCCCGTCTTCATGCCGTCCACGTTCGGATCCAGCCAAAGCAGGCGGTTGCGGTTGGGCTGGGTGATGTTGTTGTAGCGGTACTCGCGCAGCGAATACAGCGGGTAGTACTCGGGGAAATCGCGGATCAGCGCCGCGGCAAGCAGCGCCAGGTCGTACGCGGTCGAGTAGTGCTTGGGGTCGGGCAGGCCGGTCGCGTTGGTGAAGCTCGTATCCTTCATGCCGAGGCGCTGCGCCTCGCGGTTCATCATCTGCACGAACACTTCCTCGGACCCGGCGATGGCTTCGGCGAGCGCGATGCAGGCGTCATTGCCCGACTGCGTGATCATGCCATGCAATAGTTCGTCCACCTTCACCGGCTTTCTCGGCTCGATGAACATGCGCGAGCCGGGTGCCTTCCAGGCGCGCTCCGATACCGGCACCACCTGTTCCGGCATCAGTGTTTTCTGCTTCAGCGCCGCGAACGCGAGGTAAGCGGTCATCAGTTTGGTGAGCGAGGCCGGTTCGACGCGCTCATGCTCGTTTGCGCTGGTGATGGCTTGCGCGCTGGTGAAGTCGTACAGCAGCCAGGCCTTGGCGGCAATGGGGGGCGGAGCAGGGGCGTCCGCGAATGTGAGGGCGGGCAGAAGAAGCAGGAAGACCAGCAGGCGTGTCAGTGTCATGAAGGCGGCGCAAAAGTGCCAATTATACCAGCCGCGTATTAAGAGACCGTTTCAGAATTAACGAAACGGCCTCTTACTTACCTACGACCAGCGGCTTGAAATCGAGTTCCGCGCGGATTTTCTCGGCGATCGCATTGGCCTCGCTGCGGTTGCGGTATGGCCCCAGGTGCAGGCGGAACATGCCGTCACGCGAGAAAATCTGGATCGCGTCGTTGAGCCAGGCCAGCTGCTGATAGACGCAGATGCGGAAATTCTCGGCGTTGTCGCGCCCCGAGAAGGCGCCGAGCTGCAGGTAAATGCCGCCCGCCTCGGCATCGACCGGAATCGGCGGCGCCGGCCCGGCAAGCTCGGGCTGCAACGGGCTGGCCGAGGCCAGAATCACGGGTGTTATCGATTTCGTCTCGGCAACCGGCTGCTCTGCGTTCGACTGCGGCGCCGCGGCGGCCACGGTCTGTGCCGCTTGCCGCTGCGCGGCGATCATGGGCATGTCCTCGCGCGTGATGGATCCGACTTCGACCGACGCGCTGCCGATTCCGGCGTAGCCGAGTTTGTACGCGGCGGCGTAGGACAAATCGATCAGGCGTCCGGAATGAAACGGCCCGCGGTCGTTGACGCGCACGATCACGCTGCGGCCGTTGGCGAGATTGGTGACGCGGGCGTAGCTCGGGATCGGCAGCGTCGCGTGCGCGGCGGTCATGGCGTACATGTCGTAGGGCTCGCCGCTGGAGGTGCGCTGGCCGTGGAACTTGCGGCCGTACCAGCTGCCAACGCCGCGCTGCCGGTAGGGTGTAAGCGCCTTGGACGGGACGTATTGCTGGCCGAATACCGTGTAGGGATTGTTGGCGGCGCGGTTCAGCGGCTCGAGCTTGGGCTCGGCATCCTCGATTTGGTCCAGGTTCGCCAGCGGATTGTCGCCCGGGCCGTCGTCCTGGTAATAGCCGCCGCGGCTGCCGCGCGGCGCTGACGCGGAGGGCGCAGGCTTAGGCGCAGCAACACCGGCATCACGCTCGACCCGCTTGGGCGCGCTGCCGCAGCCGCCGATAATCAGCGCTGCTACCAGAACAGAAACGTAATTAACAGCAGGGGGCGCAGAGAAAAGCGCATCCGGGTTCCTCTGCGCCCTCTGCGTCCTTTGCAGTGAATCGGTTTTTCCCTTATGCAGCATTGCGTTCAGGTCAAGTCTGTACCAGCTTGCGGTGCCTGTGGATGCTCATCAGTATGCCGATGCCGAGGAACAGTGTCACCAGCGCGGTGCCGCCGAAGGATACCAGCGGCAGCGGCACGCCCACCACCGGCAGGATGCCGCTCACCATGCCCATGTTGACGAAGACGTAGGTGAAAAATGTCAGCGTCACGGCGCCGGCCATGAGCCGCGCGAAAAAAGTGGGCGCATTGGCGGCGATCGTCAGGCCGCGCGCGATGAGCAGCAGGTACAGCAGCAGCAGAATGCAATTGCCGATCAGGCCGAATTCCTCCGAAAAAACGGCGAAGATGAAGTCGGTGGAACGTTCCGGGATGAACTCCAGGTGCGCCTGCGTGCCCTTGAGCCAGCCCTTGCCGGCGAGCCCGCCCGAGCCCACGGCGATGACCGACTGGATAATGTGATAGCCCGCGCCCAGCGGGTCGGAGGTCGGATCGAGCAGGGTCAGGATGCGGCGGCGCTGATAGTCGTGCATCAGCGACCACAGGAAAGGCAGGCTGGCGCAGGCTGCGAGCGCGAGGCCGATCAGGATTTTCCAGGACAGGCCGGCGAGGAAAATCACGTAGAAACCCGCCGCCGTCACCAGCAACGCGGTGCCCAGGTCGGGCTGGCGCGCGATCAGCAGCACCGGCACGACGAGCAGCAGGCTGGCGACGAGGTAGTCGCGCAGCCTCAGCGTCGTCTCGTGCTTGTGGAAATACCAGGCCAGCATCAGCGGCATGGCGATTTTCATGATCTCGGAAGGCTGGATGCGGGTGACGCCTATGTCCAACCAGCGGCGCGCGCCGTTGACGACCTCGCCGAACAGCGCCACCGCGACCAGCAGCGCGAGCCCGAGCGCATAGGCGGGAAGCGCGAAGCGCATCAGCGTCTGCGGCTGAAATTGCGCCACCGCCCACATCACGCTGAGCGCCACCAGGATGTTGACCGCCTGGCCGGTGACGCGGGCCGGCGTTTCGTGCGCGGCGCTCGCCAGGGTGATGATGCCAAGCAGCAGCAGCGCGACGGCGAGCGCGAACAGCGGCGGATCGATCTTGTCGGTGGTGCGCAGCCATAGATTCTTGAACGGCTGTTGAAAATCCCCTCGCATCAATGATTCTCCTGCTTGCCGCCGCATGGCACCAGGCTCAACAGCCCCCTAATCATCGCCGTCATCCGCGGAGACCTCTGCGGCAGGCTTGTCGACGCGCTTGCCGAGCAGGTAGTAGTCCAGCACCTGGCGCGCGATCGGCGCCGCCGCGCGCGCGCCGAAGCCGGCGTTTTCCACCACTACCGCGAGCGCGATCTTCGGGCTTTCCAACGGGGCGAAGGCGATGAACAGGGCGTGATCGCGGTGGCGCTCGGCCACGTTCCTCTCGTTGTATTTCTCGTTCTGCTTCAGCGCCACCACCTGCGCCGTGCCGGTCTTGCCGGCGCTGGTGTATTCGGCCTTGGCGAAGGCGCGCGCACCGGTTCCCTCGGTATTCACGGCGGCCAGAGCCCGCTTGATGAATTCGATATTTTCCGGTTTCAGCGGGATGGCGCGCTCCACCTTGGGCTCGACCAGGGTGCGTTCGCCGCTCCTGATGTTCTCGATGTAATTGACCAGGTGCGGGCGGTAGATGACGCCGTTGTTGGCTATTGTCGCCATCGCCTGCGCCATCTGCAGCGGCGTGTAGGCGTTGTAGCCCTGACCGATGCCGATGCTGATGGTTTCGCCGGCATACCATTTCTGCTGCTCGGGTTTCTTGAAATGCCTGCGTTTCCACTCCTGCGAGGGCAGCACGCCAGTGGCTTCGCCTTCGATGTCGATGCCGGTTTTCGCGCCGAAGCCGAACTGGCCGATGAAACGCGCGATGTTGTCGATGCCGAGGTCATTGCCGAGCATGTAGTAATAGGTGTCGCAGGAAGCGACGATGGATTTGTACATGTCGACCGTGCCGTGGCCGCCGACCTTGTCGTCGCGAAAGCGATGATTGCCGAACTGGAAAAATCCCGGATCGTAGATCGTCTGTTGCGGCGTGCGTTTGCCCAACTCGAGCGCGGCCAGCGCCATGTACGGCTTGAACGTCGAGCCGGGCGGATAGGTGCCGGCCAGTGCGCGGTTCACCATCGGGCGGTCTGGCGAGGTGTTGAGCAGGTCCCAGCTCGCGAGGTCGATGCCGTCGACGAACAGGTTGGGATCGAAGCCGGGCTTGGAGACAAAGGCAAGGATGCCGCCGGTGGCCGGCTCGATCGCCACCAGCGCGCCGCGGTTTTCGCCGAAAGCCTGCTCGGCGACTTCCTGCAGCTTGATGTCCAGCGTCAGCACCAGATTGTTGCCCGAGGTGGGGGAGGTGCGCGAGAGCGTTCTCACGCCGCGGCCGCCGGAGTCGACTTCGACCTGCTCGTAGCCGGTGATGCCATGCAGCTCGCTCTCGTAGCTTTGCTCCAGCCCGGTCTTGCCGATGTGGTCCGTGCCCTTGTAGTTGGCGGTCAGGCCCTCGTCATCGATGCGCTCCACATCGCGGTCGTTGATGCGGCCGATGTAGCCGACCAGGTGCGAGGCGAGCTCGTTCAGGGGGTACTGGCGGAACAGGCGCGCCTGGATGTCGACGCCGGGAAAGCGGTAACGGTTGGCGGCGAACTTCGCGACTTCTTCGTCGGTCAGGCGCGTGCGGATCGGCAGGCTGTCCGCGCCCTTGGCTTCGATCATCAGGCGCTTGAAGCGGGTGCGGTCGCTCGGGCGGATCTCGACGATGGACTCCAGGCCGTTGATGGTCTTCTCCAGGTCGGCGACCTTGCCCGGGGAAATCTCCAGCGTGTAGGCCGAGTAGTTGCGCGCGAGCACGGTGCCGCTGCGGTCGAGAATGAGCCCGCGATTGGGCATGATGGGCACGATGGAAATGCGGTTGTCCTCTGCCTTGGTGCGGTAGTAGTCGTACTGCACTATCTGCAGGTAGACGAAGCGCAACAACAGCAGCGAGAAGGCGGCGAGCACGAACGCCCCGGCGATGCCGATGCGCAGCTGGAAATAGTACAGCTCGCGTTGGTGATCTTTGAATTCGGCGAGGCGCATGGGGTCAGCCGCTAGCCCCCCCGGATTGCCCTTCCCGCCCGCTGCCCCGTGTCCCCCGCCTCATCATATCGGCCGGTTCTCATCAATCATTTCCGCCTGCCGCTGCGGCAGCAGCAGCAGGAAGCTCAACACCGGCCACAGCGCCGCGCAGATGAAACTGCCGGCGAAATAGGTCCAGCCGGGGAAGCCGGCGCCGGCGGCGATCCGTATCACCAGCATCAGCAGTTGCGTCGACAGCAGCAGCAGCAACAGGTGCAGCGCCTGCTGCGCGAGCGGGAACCAGAGAATGCGCCGGTGCACGGCGAAGGCGAGAAAAGCGAGCACCGCGTAGCCGAGCGCGTGCTGGCCGAGCAGCGCGCCGTTGCCGACGTCGAGCAGGAGGCCCAGTGTCCAGGCGACACCGATGCCGACCCTGCGCGGCTGGTGGATGCACCAGAAGGCGAGCACCGCGGCGGTGAGGTCCGGCACGCCCGCAGTATTGCGCCAGGGCAGCAGGTTGAACAGCAGCGCCAGCGCCACGGTCAGCACGATGAAGCTGACCTTGGCCGGCAGCAGGATGCGTTGCGGTTGTGCCTGCAGCTCCATCTTATTCGCGCTTCCTTGAGCGCTTGGTCTTGGGCGGCTTCTGCGCCGGTTCCTCGGCCTCCGCCGGCGGCGGCGGCGCCTTGGCTTCGCTCGACAGCACCAGCACCTGGCGATAGCGGTCGGTGCCCGCGGTCGGCGTGAGGGTGATCTTGGCGAACGCGTAGGCCGCATCGCGCTCGATGCGCGCCACCGTGGCCACCGGCAGCCCCGGCGGGTAGGTGCCGTCTATGCCCGAGGTGACCAGCGTGTCGCCGTTGCGGATGTCGGCGTTGGCGGCCATGAAGCGCAGGTCGAGCATGCCGCCCTCGGCGCCGCCATAGGCGACCGCGCGCAGCCCGTTTCTGAGCACCTGCAGCGGGATCGCCTGGTCTTTGTCGGAGAGCAGCGTCACTTCGCTCATGAGCAGATACACGCGCGTCACCTGGCCGATCACGCCGACATCGTCGATCACCGGCTGGCCGGGCTGGATGCCGCTCTGCGAGCCCTTGTCGATCACCACCTTGCGCGAAAACGGGTCGCGCCCGGCGTAGAGGATCTCGGCAAACACCGATTTGCGCGGCGTGCGTTCCTGCGCATCGAGCAAGCGGCGCAACTGATTGTTCTCCTCCTTCAGCGCTTCCAGCTGCAGCAGTTCCGGCGCAACGCGCAACTGCTTCGTCTTGAGCGCCGCGTTCTCCTCCTGCAGCGCCGCGGTGCCGCCGAAGTAATTGGCGACGGCATGAAACAGATCCGCCGGCGCCATGGCGACGCGCTGTATCGGGTAGGCGGCGAGCGCCACCACCTGGCGCACGCTCTCGGCGTAGCGAAAGCGCGCATCGAGCACCATCAGCAGGATGGCGAGCGAAACGAAGAAGGTGAGACGGACCAGGGGCGCCGGGCCACGGTTGAAGAACGGTGGCGGCTGGTGTTCCATGCGGGCGCTAACGGGCAACGGGCGATGGGTGACGAGTCGGGCGGCGAACCGGGCCTTTACTCATAACCCGTCACCCATCACCGGGTTCAGTCATTGGTGAAGATCGAGCCGAGCTTGTCCATTTTCTCGAGCGCCTTGCCCGAGCCGCGCACGACGCAGGTGAGCGGGTCGTCGGCCACGATCACCGGCAGCCCGGTTTCCTCCATCAGCAGGCGGTCGACGTCGCGCAGCAGCGCGCCGCCGCCGGTGAGCACCATGCCCTTCTCGGCGATGTCGGCGCCCAGTTCCGGCGGCGTGTGCTCAAGGGCGGATTTCACCGCGCTGACGATGCTGTTCAGCGGATCGGTGAGGGCTTCCAGGATCTCGTTCGAGGAAATGGTGAAGCTGCGCGGAATGCCCTCGGCGAGGTTGCGGCCTTTGACTTCCATCTCGCGCACTTCCGAGCCGGGGAAGGCGGAGCCGATTTCCTTCTTGATGTTCTCGGCCGTGGTCTCGCCGATCAGCATGCCGTAGTTGCGGCGGATGTAGTTGATGATGGCCTCGTCGAACTTGTCGCCGCCGACGCGCACGCTGCCCGAGTAAACCATGCCGCCGAGCGAGATCACGCCCACCTCGGTGGTGCCGCCGCCGATGTCCACCACCATCGAGCCGGTCGCCTCGGCCACCGGAAGATCGGCGCCGATCGCCGCGGCCATCGGTTCCTCGATCAGGAAAACCTGCGACGCCCCGGCGCCGATCGCCGACTCGCGGATCGCGCGCCGCTCGACCTGCGTCGAGCCGCAGGGCACGCAGATGATGATGCGCGGGCTGGGCGACAACAGGCGCGAAACATGCACCTTCTTGATGAACAGCTTCAGCATCTGCTCGGTGACGGTGAAGTCGGCGATCACCCCGTCCTTCATCGGCCGGATGGCGACGATGTTGCCGGGCGTCTTGCCGAGCATCTGCTTGGCCTCCTTGCCCACCGCCTGAATCGTTTTCTTGCCGCTGGGACCGCCTTCCTGGCGGATCGCGACGACCGAAGGCTCGTCGAGCACGATGCCCTTGCCGCGCACATAGATCAGCGTGTTGGCCGTGCCCAGGTCGATGGCCAGGTCATCGGAAAAATAACCGCGTAAAAATCCAAACATTTGCTAGCGTTCCGTTCCCGGTAAGGGCTGGTAAATACGTTATAATACCGCACTTTAACGCACCGTTTAAGCGTAAATTCCATGCCTCTGTCTTTGCCGGAAGTCAAACGCGTCGCCTGGCTCGCCCGCATCGAAATTACTGATGCCGAGGCGGAGGCGGTGCAAGGCCACCTGAACGGCATTTTCAAGCTCATCGAGCAGATGCTATCGGTCGATACCGAGGGGGTCGCGCCGATGGCGCACGGCCAGGACCTGGCGCAGCGCCTGCGCGAGGACCGGGTCACCGAAATCGACCAGCATGCACTCTACCAGTCTATCGCGCCGCAGGTCGAAGGCGGCCTGTACCTCGTACCCAAAGTCATTGAATAGGCACCAGGCGCCGCGGACCGGGAACCCCGGTTCTTCCATGCCCAGCCGCATATGTTGAACGCAACCCTCAAACAGCTCTCGCTCCAGCTCGCGCAGAAGAAATTCTCCAGCGCCGAGCTGACGCAGTTCCATCTGGATCGCATCGCCCGGTTGAATCCCGAACTCAACGCATTCGTGACCGTCGATGCCGCCCGGAGCCTGGCGCAGGCGCGCGCGGCCGACGCGCAGATTGCGGCGGGCAAGGCGCAGCCGCTTACCGGCATTCCCGTCGCGCATAAGGACATTTTCTGCGCCAAAGGCTGGCTCACCACCTGCGGCTCGAAAATGCTCGCCAACTTCGTCAGCCCCTACGACGCGCATGTGGTGGAGCGGCTGAACGCGGCCGGCGCGGTGATCCTGGGCAGGACCAACATGGACGAGTTTGCGATGGGCTCGTCCAGCGAAACCTGCTTCTGGGGGCCGGTGAGAAATCCGTGGGACCGCGCGCGCGTTCCGGGCGGCTCGAGCGGCGGCTCGGCCGCGGCGGTGGCGGCGCGCATGGCGCCGGCGGCGATCGGCACCGATACCGGCGGCTCCATCCGCCAGCCCTCGGCTCTCTCCGGCATCTGCGGCCTCAAGCCCACCTATGGCGTGGTTTCGCGTTACGGCATGATCGCTTTCGCCTCCAGCCTGGACCAGGGCGGGCCGATGGCGAAAAGCGCCGAGGATCTGGCGCTGATGCTCAACGTGATGGCGGGTTTCGATGCGCGCGACTCGACCAGCCTCGAGCGGCCGGACGAAGACTATACGCGTCTGCTCGATGCGCCCCTCACGGGAGGTCGCGCCAAGCCGCTCAGCGGGCTGCGCATCGGCGTGCCGAAGGAATATTTCGGCGCAGGCCTGGGCAGCGACGTCGGGGCGGCGGTGGAAGCGGCGCTGGCGCAATTCGAGAAACTGGGCGCGAAGCGCGTCGCCATCAGCCTGCCCAATTCCGCGCTGTCGGTGCCCGCCTACTACGTGATCGCGCCGGCCGAGGCTTCCTCCAACCTGTCGCGTTTCGACGGCGTGCGCTACGGTTATCGCGCCCCCGAATACACCGACCTCCCCGACATGTACCGCAAAAGCCGGGCGCAGGGCTTCGGCGCCGAAGTGAAACGGCGCATTCTTATCGGCACCTACGTGCTGTCGCACGGCTATTACGACGCCTACTATCTCAAGGCGCAGAAAATCCGCCGCCTGATCGCGCAGGATTTCGTCGACGCCTACGAGCAATGCGACCTGATCATGGGACCGACCTCGCCCAGCGTTGCCTTCGGGCTGGGCTCCATGTCGTCGGACCCGGTGCAGATGTACCTCAATGACATTTACACCGTCTCCGCCAACCTCGCGGGTCTGCCGGCGATGTCCATTCCCTGCGGCTTCGGCGAGGGCAACCTGCCGGTGGGGCTGCAGGTGGTCGGCAACTATTTCGCCGAGGCGCGCATGCTGCAGGCCGCGCACCGGTATCAGCTTGCGACCGACTGGCATCTGCGGCAGCCGGCGGGAGTGGAGTAGGCCATGGAATGGGAAACCGTCATCGGGCTCGAGACCCACGCGCAGTTGTCGACCGCGTCGAAGATCTTTTCCGGCGCGGCGACGCAGTTCGGCGCGGCGCCCAATGTCCAGGCGTGCGCGGTGGACATCGCGCTGCCCGGAGTGCTGCCGGTGCTGAACCGCGCGGCGGTCGAAAAAGCCGTCCGTTTCGGTCTGGCCGTCGGCGCGACCATCAACCGCCGCTCGGTGTTCGAGCGCAAGAATTATTTCTATCCTGACCTGCCCAAGGGCTATCAGATCAGCCAGTACGAACTGCCGGTGGTGCAGGGCGGGTCGCTGTCGATGGTGGTGAAGGACGGCGAGAAGACCGTGCGGCTCACGCGCGCCCACCTGGAAGAGGATGCGGGCAAATCATTGCACGAGGATTTCCACGGCATGAGCGGCATCGACCTCAACCGCGCCGGCACGCCGCTGCTGGAAATCGTGACCGAGCCCGACATGCGCAGCGCGGAGGAGGCGGTGGCCTACGCCAAGGCGCTGCACGCGCTGGTGCGCTGGATCGGCATCTGCGACGGCAACATGCAGGAGGGGTCGTTCCGCTGCGACGCCAATGTCTCGGTGCGCCCCAAAGGCTCGGCGGTGCTCGGCACGCGCTGCGAGATCAAGAACCTCAATTCGTTCCGCTTTCTGGAAGAGGCCATCAATTACGAAGTGCGGCGCCAGATCGAATTGCTCGGCGACGGCGGCCGGGTGGTGCAGGAAACCCGGCTCTACGATCCGGACAGGAAAGAAACGCGCTCGATGCGTTCGAAGGAGGACGCGCACGATTACCGCTATTTTCCCGATCCCGACCTGCTGCCGCTGGTGATCAGCGCCGAATCGATCGAGCAGATTCGATCCGCATTGCCCGAATTGCCGCAGGCGAAGCGCGCGCGCTACCGGCTGAATTTCGGCTTGCCAAGCGTATACGACGTGTCACTTACGCAATCCATCGAGGTAGCCGCTTATTTTGAGGAGGTGGTAGCGGTACTCGGCAGTGACACCGCCAAGCTGGCCGCAAACTGGGTACTCGTCGAATTGGCCGGCGCGCTCAATAGTGCCGGTGTCGATATCAGCGCTTCGCCAGTGTCGAGCAAGCAACTCGCCGGCCTGCTGCGGCGTATTCGCGACAATACAATTTCCGGCAAGATGGCGAAGGACGTGTTCGGGGCGATGTGGGCGGGAGAGGGGGATGCGGACTCGATTATCGAGAAGCGCGGCCTGAAGCAAATTTCAGATGCGGCGGAACTCGAGAAAATCGTCGATGGCGTGCTGATCGCAAATCCAAAATCCGTCGAGGAATACAGGGCCGGCAAGGAGAAAGCCTTCAACGCGCTCGTCGGCCAGGCGATGAAAGCGACCAAGGGCAAGGGCAACCCGGCCCAGATCAACGACATCCTGAAGAAAAAACTGGCGGGCTGAGGTTTCCGCGCCGCAAGCGGCGCTATTTCTTCGGCGAGGCCGCGGCCTTCGGTTTTGCGCCCGTGGTCAGTTCCAGATAGCGCCGCTTGTCCTCGTCGTACTTGGCGTTGATTTCGCCGAGCTCCTTCTTCTTCGCCGCCAGCATCTCCTGCTGCCCCCTGATGTCGATCTCGTTGTTCTTGATGTCGTCTTGCAGTTTTTTCGGCATCGGCTTCTTGACGTAGAACTCCTTCTCCACCGCCAGATCCTTGGTGCGCTTTTGCGCCTCCGCGACGCGCTTGTCGATATCCTTCGTCGCCTGTTCAGCCTGCTTCAGCGCACGCTGGCGGCTGTCCTCGATGTCCTTCTCGCTCGAATAGGTGTTGAGCAGCGCCTGGTTCTTGCGCGTCTCCTCCTTCGCCGCCAACTCTTCGTCTTTCTTGCGCTTTTCCTCGGCTTCGCGCCCGGCGAGCTGCTCTGGCGTCAGTGCGGCTTCCCGTTTTTTCACCACCATACCCTGCTTGGACAGCTCATCCATTTCCTTGCCCAGGCATTCGGTCGGTGGCGTCTGCGTGTAGTAGGTTTTTCCCTTGCTGTCTTTGCACTTGTATATGCGCTGTTGCGCGGACGCGGGCGCAGCCGCCAGCACGAGGAGGATTCCCGCAACCAGGATGTTTAGCTTAAGCATGTGCAGCCGCTCCGTAAAGTTGGCGATAACGTTCAATTTCGATCAGCTGTTGCCCCAGATCGGGTTTGGCGCCGAGAAATTGCACCAGGTCGTCGAGGTCGGCAATGGCGATGACCGGCAAGCCGAAATGTTCGCGCACCTCCTGCACTGCCGAGCGCTCGCCCGCGCCTCGCTCCAGGCGGTCCAGCGCGATGGCCACGCCGCAGGGACTGGCGCCGCTCTCGCGGATCAGTTCGACCGATTCGCGCACCGAGGTGCCGGCGGAGATCACGTCATCCACGATCAGCACCCGCCCGGCGAGCGGCGCGCCGATGGTGCGCCCGCCCTCGCCGTGGTCCTTGGTTTCCTTGCGGTTGAAGCTGTAGGGGACGTTGCGCCCGGCCTGTGCCAGCGCGATGGCCACGCTGGCGGCGAGGGGAATCCCCTTGTACGCGGGGCCGAACAGCATGTCGAACGGTTGGCCTGTGGCGAGGATGGCTTTCGCGTAAAATTGGCCGAGACGCCCGAGCATTGCGCCGTCATTGAACAGGCCGGCGTTGAAAAAATACGGCGACATGCGCCCGGCCTTGGTCTTGAACTGGCCGAAGCGCAGCACGCCGCAATCGATGCAGAAGGCGATGAACTCTTTGCGAAAATCCGACATTTGCCGATCCTGGTGCGCGCGGCCCGGTGCCTGAAACCCACTCATGTTACGCATTATCACGCTCAATCTCAACGGCATACGCTCGGCCGTGGGCAAAGGCTTGCTCGACTGGCTCGCGGCGCGGAAAGCGGATGTGGTGTGCATGCAGGAGGTGAAGGCACATCTGCCCGACATCGCGCCCGCGACGCTCAACCCGCATCCGTATTCGGGCCATTTCAGTTGCGCCGAAAAAAAAGGCTACAGCGGCGTCGGCCTGTATTGCCGCAAGGCGCCGGACAGGATCGTCGCCGGCTTCGGCTCCAGGGAGTTCGACCCCGAAGGCCGCTACCTGCGCGCCGATTACGGCAAGCTGAGCGTGATCTCGGCCTATCTGCCCTCGGGCTCGAGCTCGGACGAGCGCCAGCAAGCGAAATTCCGCTTCATGCGGGAGTTCATGCCGCATCTGGCCAAGCTCAAGGCGAGCGGCCGGGAGATCGTCATCTGCGGCGATTGGAATATCGCGCACAAGGAAATCGACCTGAAGAACTGGCGCGGCAACCAGAAGAATTCCGGCTTTCTGCCCGAGGAGCGGGCCTGGCTGAGCAAGGTGTTCGACGCGCAGGACTGGGTGGATGTATATCGACGCCTGTACCCGGACACCACAGGCGAGGCCTATACCTGGTGGTCAAACCGCGGCCAGGCCTGGGCCAAGAACGTGGGCTGGCGCATCGACTATCACATCGCCACCGCGGGAATCGCGGCCACGGCGAAGAAGGCCGCGATCTACAAGGAGCAGCGCTTCAGCGACCACGCACCGCTCACGATCGATTACGAATGGAACTTTTAGCATCGGCCGGATTGTCCGCGGCGACAACGCCAAAGGATATGGGGCTCCCCGGGTTGGGACTTCATCCCTTGAAGGGAAACCGCAAGGGCGTTTGGGCCGTAAAGGTCAGCGGCAACTGGCGTGTAACGTTCCTTTTCGCTGGAAAGGACGCGGACGAAGTTGATTACGAGGATTACCACTGAGGCTAAATCATGAGAATGCATAATCCGCCACATCCCGGAAAAATCATCAAGGCTCTTTGTCTCGAACCACTTGGCCTCACTGTGACAGAGGCGGCAAAGGGACTCGGCATTAGCCGGAAAACCCTGTCTGGAATTCTGAATGGCCGGGCCGGCATCAGCCCGGAAATGGCAATTCGCCTTTCGATTGCCTTTGATACCTCCGCAGAAAGCTGGATCAATCAACAGACGCAGTACGACTTGTGGCATGCAGAGCAAGGTCGTAAACGGCTTCGCGTACTGAGACTCGCAGCGTGACCAGACTCCCAACCGTGCGTTCGAGCAGACGCTCTGCGAGCGCTGCTCAACGCGGACGTTGAGGCTGTAGAAAAACTTTCCTGCCGAGATCATCCGTCACCGCGTGTGGCTGTATTTTCGTTTCAGCTTGAGCTATCGGGAGGTCGAAGAAATCATGGCCGGAGCAACCAGTGCGATGCGATACAATTCGGGGAGGTGAATAACAAGCCGGTTTAAGCCATGAACACTCCCCCCGCAGCATCCGCCGCCCGTGCTTCTGGCTGCGACGTACTGGTAATCGGTGGTGGGTCCGCAGGCGCGACAGCCGCTGCGTTGCTGGCCGAGCGTGGCTACCGCGTGACCCTGTTGGAAAAAGCGCACCATCCGCGTTTTCACATCGGCGAATCGCTGCTCCCCGCTAATCTGCCACTTTTGGAAAAGCTTGGCGTGGCTGACGCCGTCAAGGCCATCGGGATGGAAAAATGGGGCGCAGAATTTGTCTCGCCCCTGCATGGCGCAAACCCGCGAAACCATGACCAATGGTGTTGACGTCCGGCCAGCGGGACTGATCATGCGTGCCGCATTGCGTGTGTTGCTGAATGGCTACGATTACCTGGTGCTGTATCTCGGCCTGGCCTGGCTGGGGATACTGTGCCTGGCATGGACGCCGATTGCGATGATTATTTACCCGCTACTGTCCGAGCGCCGCGGACAGGCGCTGGGGCGTTATGTCATCATGGCAGCGTTTCGCTTATGTCTTGCCAGTCTTAGCGTGTCGCGCCGGTTCAGCTTTGACCTGGAGGCGCTGGATGCTCTGCGCGATGAACCCTCGCTGATTCTCGCACCCAATCACCCGTGCCTGCTGGATGCCGTGATGGTGATTTCACGTTTGCCGAACGTCGCCTGCGTGCTTAGAGCCGATCTGATGAACAATATTTTTCTCGGTGCGGGTAGCCGACTGGCGCGCTACATCCGCAATGAACCGGTGCGGCGCATGATGCAGCTTGCAATCCAGGATTTTGACTGCGGCAGCCATCTGTTGCTTTTTCCCGAAGGTACCCGCACCACCTCGTACCCGGTCAATCCACTCAAGGGCAGTATCGCTCTGATCGCGCATCGTGCGCAGGTGCCGGTGCAGACGATACTGATAGAAACCGATTCAAAGTATCTGGGTAAAGGCTGGTCGCTGTTCCGCCAACCGCCGATGCCGATCCATTACCGGGTGCGCCTGGGGCGGCGCTTTGATCCACCGCAGCATACCCAGCGCTTCATGGCTGAACTGGAACACTACTTTGCCCATGAACTGGTACAAGGCTCGTCGTTTTACCCGACCAACGCCCTGCCCACGCAGGCTGACCCGCCGCCCGAGTTGAACGCCCGCTCGCCCTCATGATGGCTGCCTCGACCACGCATCTCGTCCTCATCCCGAGCTACAACCCGGGCGCCAAGGTCTATGAAACCGTGCGCGCGGCACGCCAATACTGGAGCCCGGTGTGGGTGGTGGTGGATGGCAGCAACGACGGAAGTGCCGAGCGCTTGACTGCGATGGCAGCGCAAGACGCCGACCTGCGCGTGATCGTCTTGCCACGTAACCAGGGCAAGGGTGCGGCGGTACTGCACGGCCTGGAACAGGCCGCAGCGGCGGGATTCAGTCACGTCTTGACCATGGATTCGGACGGTCAGCATCCAGCCGAGCTTATCCCCACCTTCATGGCCGAATCCGCGCGCCAGCCAGCGGCCATGATATTGGGCGTGCCGGTGTTCGATGCCAGCGCGCCGGGCCTGCGCGTGCAAGGGCGACGCGTCTCCAACTGGTGGGCCAATCTGGAAACGCTGTGGGCCGGCATTGGCGACTCCTTGTTCGGCTTTCGCGTCTATCCAATTGAACCCTTGCGGCGGGTGATGCGCGATCAGCCGTGGATG